>Ga0208151_100018_pt1 | contig 100005 bp, 92 predicted proteins | sample ECH_Bhost_MetaG_FD_187130 | JGI IMG/M metagenome (GOLD analysis project Ga0208151, IMG submission 187130) | Hot spring microbial mat communities from Yellowstone National Park, Wyoming, USA - ECH_B host_MetaG (SPAdes) (version 2) | ecosystem: Environmental > Aquatic > Thermal springs > Hot... | reverse complement strand
TGCCATAAGAGTGTTGAATATGATATTCCTAAAATTGGCAAGCTTCTTTAGGCCTCATTAGTCTCTCCATAAAATTAGCTAAACATAAATGAACGTAAAAAGGTTTATCATGAAAGGGATTAAGCCCTACGTGTAATTTAATGAATAATTATAAGGTAATTTCTAAGTTGAAACTTAATGAGGAACTAAGGGGGAATTAGAGACTAAACAAATTAGCCCCCTTCCCAATTATTCAGGTTTATATATAATGGAGCCGAGCTTAAAGAACTCCTCTTCTCGATTTTAGTGTCCACACCAAGAAACCGTTTAATTTCTCTCCATACTTCTCAATAAGCGAATAAATACAAAAGCACTTTTAAGACAGGTAGAGCCGAGTTCTAAAGCGGAAAGTTTTATTCCTACTACATTCAGTATCTAGTGAGGGATTAAAAAATAGTTAAGTATGGTAAACATTTGAGCTAAATAACGAGAATAAAACTTTCTTTTCCCTAATTTTCAAACAAGTCTATTTAGTACATTACATAGAAAATTCAAAAATGTTATACTTCAATTAAAGCTCACTGTGTAATAATCTTATAACAATTGAAAAGTATATAATTACTATTAATATTGAAACGAGAAGGGTATTATTTATGATGCTCCTTTCAAGGTAAAGCTTCCTACCAGAGATATACAAAACGCCAGAAAATACCCCACATCGGAGTTCAAGAGTACACTTAACTGTACACTTAATATAACATTTACTATTTAGCTAATCCTCTCGTAAACTACATAAGCAAACTCTGCATAATGTAAATTAAAGTACATATGAGACCTCAACTCCACATTTGAAAATAAAATCAAGAAATCAAATTAGATAGAGGTAGTCTGAAAGTTTAGAAGAGACAAATGTAAAGTTGTTAAGACACCTCAAGCTCTTCGAAAATATAGTTTAAAAATTGGAAGTTCGAAGCATTTACATCAGTGGAGAGTGGTTAGATATTCGATTATTATAGTAGAATAATGCCGTTAGGCACCCTATAACGTTAAATTTATGATACCATTCCTTAAACAGATTACTAATACTGTTTTATCTTTTAATGGTAGAACACTTCTTTAAGTGTTACAGAGTTTTTAGGCAAGATATTTATGTGGTAGGGGATTGCATGATACTAAGTGATTAGAGGACGTTCAATTTTTATTTATACTATTTTCTATGTTTGCGAATTTCCGAAATCATTGCTTCTCTTCTATAGACCCAAAAATTCCCCAAAGCATTTCATATGGCTTTTTACTTGGTGTGTATTTTAACTCTAAGGTTTGTGGGCGAGAGGAAAAGATAAAAAGCCCAAAAACATTTTCATTCCTCTTCATAAACCGTTTGTCCCTACACTTTCATTTCATTCACTATATGATAATCATGATAAAGTATGAAATCCCTTAACACCTCTCTTATCGAAGTACTCCTTAGAGAGGCCCTACTCCCAAAGATATTGACAGAGTCAACTTAAAGTGTAAATATAGGCTAAGGCTTCCATTGGCTTAAGGGCACTGTACAAATGAGGTAATTAGGAAGCAAGTAAAACGTTTCCATGCCTAGTGAGAGGATGCTTCCCTCATTCTAATAGAAGTACATTATGACATATACTAAATTAGCTTTGTTATCACAACAGTTATTATAGTAGCAAGTATTCCCCCCATTAAACTGAAGAAGTAAGTCCTCATGTCTGCTCTTAGATCGTCTATTCTTTTATTTACTCCAGAACTCGCGTCATCAATTCTCCTGTTAAGATCATCAATCCTCTTATTAACGTCAGTTTTTACCACTTCTAAATCCCTTTTTGTTGCCACCTCACTTATTAGGGAGTTGAGGATTAGAACCCTTATACTGGGGTCTTGTGTGAGTCTAGTAGCTATTTCGCTTACTAATTCTCTTCTTAAAGCCTTGCTATTTCTAATCTCATCAAGTAGTTGCTTTGTTATTGACATAGAATTTAGTAAAGTATATATATCTTTATAAGGCTTTAAAAACTCTTAAATGGTCAGTCTGAAATGCATGATGCTCTTTAATACATACCTCTCTAATTCTCACTAGCGAGAATAAGAGGTATTTAATTGTTATTGCTAGATCTTAGAGGTCATAATTCCCTTAACAATTTATTTAGCTATCATTCAGAGCTCAACTAGATTATCAATTCCCCCAATCATCACTTCAGTAACATTTTGTAAAGGAACTCATCACTTAATCATCGTCCTTGAAACTGGAACTCGATTAACCAACTTAGAGCTCAGAGACACTTCCTTTTCTTACTCTATTCATTCGAAAACTACTCACATCAAGAGGAAAATCACTCTATCCTAAAATAATAAGCAAACTAAATACGAAAGATTTGCTGAACTAGGAAAAGGCATTTAACCTTTCTTAACTCAGCTTCTCAAAGGATAGGTCTTCCTCGAGTTTCGTAACCCATCTGGATTGAGCTATTATTTGAATTAAGTTTTACACGTGATCATGTAAAAGAATATTAACTTGGATCAAATATTGAGCCATGGGAGTGAACCTACTTGTAATAGTGGCACACATGGGTGATTTCGTGTGGAGGTCTTCTGGTGTAATAGGGGAATATATTAAGAAGGGGAGGAAAGTGGGAGTAGTGTCGTTGACCTATGGTGAGAAAGGAGAGTCAGGAGGAGCATGGAAAAAGTGGTCGAGTCTAGAAGAAGTAAAGAACGCGAGGAAAAAGGAGGCGGAATGCTCTTCTAAAGCTCTAGGAGTATCTCTAGATGTTCTGGACTGGGGGGATTACCCTTTAATAATAAACAAGGAGAGATTAGCTATGTTGACAGAGATAATAAGGGCTAATGAACCGGAAATAGTGCTAATTCATTCTCCTGACTACCCATTGAGACATGATCACAACATTACCTCTAGTTCCGTTTTGACTGCAATCAGATTAGCTACTTCTGAAGGGTTTATAACTGACCTCCCCTCAATTCCTGAACCAAAGGTCTTTGGATTCGATCCTCACATAGGTGAACAAGCCAAATTTTATCCACATTTATATATTAATATAACTGATGTTTACGATTTGAAGTTAAAAGCCATGAATTGCCTTGAATCTCAGAAAGGGGAAATAGAGTATTATTCAACTAGGGACTCGCTTAGGGGTTTGCAGACTAAGAGATTTGGGAAGAGGGATTACTACAAGTACGCAGAGGCGTTTTACATGTATTCCCCAATCATTGGTGAGGACTTTCCATGAAACCGTCAATATTTAAACAAACACCGAGATCCCCAGAGGATCAATTTATAATACAATCGCTTATGGAGTTGGGAGTAGCAACTATTGCTGAAGCTCAAGAAAAGACAGGTCTATTAGAGCCATCAATAAGGCCATTGCAACAAGGTGTTAGGGTTTCAGGAACAGCTGTGACCGTTAAGTGTTTTGACGGTGACAACTTAATGATCCATGCCTCATTAGAGGTAGTTAAGCAAGGAGACGTTATTATGTTAACAACTTACTCAGGAAATTCCATGCATGGTATGTTCGGCGAATTATTGGCTTTGGCATGTAAATCAAGAGGAGTAAAGGGATTAATAACTGATTCAGGTGTGAGGGACGTGAAATCTATTAGGGAGATGGGCTTTCCAGTTTGGTGTAAATTCATAACAGCATTAGGAACCTCTAAGAACAGACCTGGGTGGGTTAATATCCCTATAACAATAGGAGGCGTTTTAGTAAGGCCTGGAGACTACGTTGTTGCTGATGATGATGGAGTAGTAATTGTACCAAGAGAAAATGCCAAGGATGTTATAGTAAGGGCAAAGATGAGGGCTGAAAAGGAGGAGGAAATAAGGAGGAGAATATTAAGCGGTGAATTAACTTTAGACATTTACGGTTTCAGAGACACCATAAGATCTCTTGGGATCGAATACTCATAGAGCGATTAAATTACAGGAGGGAAAAATGTTAGAAATTAATTTATGAAGGTGAAGGCAGACAACAGCAGACCTATCCTTTAACCTTAACAGCTCTTTAGGTTGATAAGGAGATCAGAACTAAGTATCTCAAGGGTAATGGATCTAACTTAAAACGTAAACGATGATTACTATTTCTATAGGAATTAGAGCTTTTATATTCGGAATTCCTCATTTACGTTTAAATAGATTACTTTTCTCTTTAACAAAACTACGTCCAATTTCTCGCTTTGTTTCAAACCCCTTCTTGAAGTTATGCAAAATTCAGGACAGACACTTAGACCTAGAATCCTCCTCCAAATACCTTCAGATCCTTCGTTTATCTCGATATATTTATATAGATCTTCGTATTTCAATCCTTTAGGTTTTGAGAACCAATAAGCAAGTTCATTTTTATAGGATATCGGGTTTCCTGATTTTAGCTCAATTATTGCCCCCTTAGATTTTTTTACTTTAGAGGCTATCATATCATGTACCTCCTTCATGTCTCTTGAGACAGCGTAGTAATTTAGCTGTTCCAGAGTTGCCAAACCGTTAACTAAATACAAATCCTCGTAAATCCCTTCATCGCTTTCCAACCAAGGGAGGTGGTCTATTTTAGATACCATCGATCCGAAATACCCCTTCATTTTGTTTAGGTTTAGTCTTTTATGGAAATTAAGTAGCAATTCCTCATATTCCTCATCTTTTACGCCCTTTTCCCTTTCATGCCAGAATAAATAGGCGAAAATTACCATGAGGTGAATTCGCTCTAGGATTAAAAACTTTGAGAAATTTTGAATACACTGGTGTTACACTTTCCATATTAACTCCAGGGTTCTAAACAATCATGATATTGATCCTAAGGTTTCTTTATTATACTTGTTGAGTCAAATTTTTAAGGCATAGTCGTTTATCAAAAAGCTAAAAAATCCTGAAATGTAAATTTAACTATGAAATCCACTATAATGGACTATAACCTTAGCTTGAATAACATATTTTGGAGGGTGGAGAAGTTATATTATGATAGGGAAATAGTTTCCAGGTTAAGTGATAAAATATTTAAATATACCTATAAAGACTTTGCCTTGAGGGTAAGGAAGCTCTCTAACTTAGTTTTGAACAAGGGAATTAGGAGAGGAGATGTGGTTGGATCTATAGCTTGGAATACTCATAGGCATCTAGAGCTTTACTTTGCAATACCACTGATAAACTCAGTTTTGCATACAATAAATGTAAGATTCCATCCAAGTGAAATGAGTTATGTAATTGACGTAGCCAATGATAAATTAGTTTTCTATGAAGAGGATTTGAGTGGATCAATAAGGGAAATCAAAGGGAAAACCAAAGCTAGCTTCATACCTTTATCTAAGGAGACGGATGAGGAAATAGACTCGTTTAATCCTGTCGAGAAGTACGAGGAAATAGATGAAAGGGAGGGAGCCGTTATTTGCTATACCTCTGGTACTACGGGGCATCCAAAAGGGGTAGTTTACAGTCACAGGAGCATATTCATTCACTCTCTAGCCCTTTTACCTAAGGACGTGACAGGCATATCATCGAATGAAGTAGTTATGCCTGTGGTGCCAATGTTTCATATATCTTCTTGGGATATACCTTACGCTTCATTAATGACAGGTGCTAAGCTAGTATTACCCGGACCAAGACCTCAACCAGAGGACTTGTTCAATTTAATAAAAAGGGAGGGAGTTACAATAGCCACAGGAGCCCCTACTGTATGGATCTCCTTCTTAGACTACATCCTTAAGGAAAGGCTAGACATCTCCCCATTAAAGGTCATAATAACAGGAGGGGCTGAACCACCTAAAGGGTTAATGAAGACTTTAAAGGATAAGTTCAGCGTTAGGACTATCCACGCATGGGGAATGACAGAAACTGAGGCTATAACTACAGTTAACTTAAGTGAGGACTTGGATTTCCTCAACAAGCAAGGAATACCAATGCCAGGTATAGAATATACAGCAATTGATGAAAATGGAAGGGAAATTAGGTGGAACGGAAAGGATATGGGAGAATTAATTATAAGGGGGGCATGGGTAACTGATGGGTATTATAATAACCCAGAGAAAAGCAAGGAAATCATGGTTGAGATGGAAGGGAAGAAGTGGTTGAGGACGGGGGATATGGTGAACATAGATGAGAATGGGTTCATTAAAGTAGTTGACAGGAAAAAGGATTTGATAAAGAGCGGAGGTGAATGGATATCGAGCGTTGATTTGGAGAACGCGATAATGTCTTTCCCTCCAGTTTTGGAGGCAGTGGCTATTGGAGTTAAGGATGAGAAGTGGGGGGAAAGACCTATAGCAATGGTTGTTTTGAGGGAGGAGTTCAAGGGAAAAGTTAAGGAGGAGGATATAAAGGGTTTCTTAATGTCTATCAACAAATTCCCTAAATGGTGGATACCAGATAAGATAGTATTTGTGGATTCAATACCTAAAACAAGTACTGGTAAGTTGGACAAAAAAGTAGTGAGGGAGAAGGTTAAGGAGATCCTGAAGCAGTCTCAAACTTAAATCCCTTGCTTCGTTGGTTTATAAGTGAACTACCTTTTAATTGGATTGGGCTTCATATCCATGCATTTAGCAGAGTTCCTATCAAGTAAGAACAACGTTAAAGTAACTTACAGGAATTTGAACCCAGTTAAGAGGGTCTACTTGGAGACGTTAAAGGACATGGCGATTAGATTAGATCCTTTCAGGGATGAGAGTTTACTAAGTGAAGAAATTAGGAGGGCTGAAGTTGTGGTTAACTTAGCAGGTGAGATAACTGGTAGTAAAGAGGAATTAAAGAGGGCGAACACTGAACTTCCAGAACTCCTTATAAAGAAGATAGCTAAAGAGAACAGGGAGGCATTATTCATACATCTGAGTGCATCTACATATGGATTGACAGGTAAAGTGGAATTAGAGAACCCTCACGGTTATGGTTTAAAGCCGAGTAATTATTTTGAGCAAACTAAATTGGAAGGAGAAAAGGCCATTTTCAAGATTTCATCCCAATATGACTTGAAGTCAGCCATTATTAGGCCAACCCTTGTTTACGGAAAGTACAATGCCCACAGTCAATTCGTAACTATCTATAAAATTTCTAAGTTAGGCTTAGTTCCTAAAACTAATATTAATTTCATGCCGATAAGCGCTTTAAGTCTAGCTAAAATAATTAGTAAGTTAACTGAATTGATGCCAAAGAAACTATATTTTTACGCAAGCGAATGCAATCAAGTGAACGTTTCCAAGTTCTTTGAACTAATGGTTAGAGCTCTGGGTAGAAAGGCGATAAAGATACCAATTCCTAAACTCTTTGCTAAAATGGCAATGCCCAAGGAGATTAGGGATTTGATGATTTATGAAGGTACTATATATGATTGCTCCAAAACTGAGGAATTAATAGGTGAAGCTCGCTTCTCCGAAAAGGAAGTAATAGAGAACGCGAAATTCTTAAGGTACTTGGAAGAGAGGAAGTCCCTTGTCCCAACTTGATGTATAAATATTTTCCTCCGTATTTATACCCAACGTAGAAAATTTAAACTCTGCTTTTAAAATATTATACTCGATGGAAATGGAGATAGATCAGGTCATCTACTTAATGTTTTTCCTAAAGAATTACTTTGAGTTTCAAAGTTATGAAATGGGATTTAAAATATCTAAGAGGGATATTGCATTCATTATTGGGAGTATAATATTAATAATTGTAGGGGCTTTAACCACCGTGTTAGCACTTCAGCAGGCGCAGGTAAACATTAGCTTCTAATACTAATTTGAAAAGCTTTCTTGAAGTTGTCCTCAATTATCCTGTGCAATTCCTTAGTTTCAATCCCCCTTACCTTTGAGAGCTCTTCTACTGCGTTAACTATATCATATGGTTCTAGCATTTTACCCCTATATACATAACCACCATCGCTTTCCGTTAACAGAATATCTAAAGGAACTTTCTCCGCTACCTCCCTGTGTTTTCTCTGGAATACAAATGAGGGGTTAATTGTAATGAAGTAACCTGCCCCTTCAATATCCTTAAGCATTCTTATTGGTCCGGAATACCAGTGAATTATAGCCCTTTTAACGCCCTTATTAAGTAAAATGTTCAATACTTCCTCCCATGAATTTATTGAGTGAACGTTTAGTGTTTTACCATCTGACTCCTCAATCATTCTAGTGAAATATTCTACCTGTTTTTCCTTATTTGCAATTGAATACTTATAGTCAAGGCCTAATTCACCTACGAAGTCAGCCTGCTTTATCAGAGGTATTATCCTCTCAATATCTTCCTCGTGAACCCTCCAAGGATGGATTGCTACCCCCTTTATTATGTTTGGTAGCTGAATCCTCAAAGTCTCCACAGAGCTATTGTAGTCTACAGAAACTGCAGCTATAACGAAGTCTTCATAAAACTTCCCCTTTACATTTACGTAATGGCAGTGGGCGTCGTAAAACATTTGGCATTAATAGGAACTTAGAAATAAAAAGGTTCTAGAACTGCTTCAGCCTACCCTTTATTTCCTCTAGCTCGGTTTTCTTGTCCTTGTAGCATTTAAGTACTTCAAGGTATTTTTTACCCTTGTCAGTTATTAAATATATTTCATCCTTCCTGCATATGTAGCCCTTATCTATCATGGGGTTAAAGTACTTATTCATTGCCTTAAAGTTTAGGTTAGCCTTATACATTATTGCTGTTTTCCTATTTCCTTGTTTACATGCCTCCAATATATCTAGGGATATCTCATAATTGTTCCTCTTCCTTCCCATGTTCTCGACATGATCTCGATTTTAAAAATAAAACCCTTGGGTTTACGTAAGGTTAGTAATAGTAAAAAATATATTAAGATTTGATTATAATACGCCTATTAGGATTTTTGGAGCCAATAAAAACATGAAGTTTTAAGTGTATCCATGAAGTTCCTGATTCACGTACCTATATCAATTCCTATAAGTTTCTCCCAAGACATACTTGAACACCTTAAATCTATGTTCAACGGAATTGGCTTCAGCATAGTCTCAGAGCCCTTCACCCCTCCTATGATCACGTTCGATTGGCATAGGGGTCAGTTCAAAGGGTGGGAAATAATAGAGTACGTTAAAAAAAAGTACTCTTGGAGCAAAACAGGGCAACTTGTAATAATCGATTCTGATGGATATGAACAGGGAATGAACTTTGTCTTTGGAGTAACCGACTTCTCTAGTAGGATTTGCCTAGTATTTTCATCCAGGCTCAGGGAAACTTTTTACAATAAAAGAGAGAACCCTTCTCTACTTTTGGAAAGATTGAAAAAAGAGTCTGTTCACGAAGTAGGGCACGCACTTGGTTTGGATCACTGCAATGACAGAAAATGTGCAATGAGTTTCAGCCCCTCAATAATCGAAGTTGATTACAAGTCCCCTAGTTTATGCATTAAATGCTCTGAGAAGCTTGCTAGGAAATTGAAGTCCCTTACTTGATTCCCTGAAATTTAAAATCCCTCTAATAATAGGATAAGCGTTATGAAGTTTATTGCTATAGACGTAGGTGGAACTTTCACAGACGTAATATACATGGATGAAGAGGGGAAGATAAGGCTATATAAGGGATCAACGACTCCTAAAAACCCTGAAATAGGTGTTTACGAGGGCTTGAAGAGATTTGAGGGCTATGAAATAGACGAAGTAGTTCACGCAACTACAATAGCAACTAACTCCCTTTTAGGTCAGATGAATTTGGAACTCCCCAAAACTGCTCTATTCACAACAAAGGGATTCAGGGACCTAATTGAGATAGGTAGACAGAACAGACCTAGATTATATGACTTATTCTTTGAAAAACCAAGGCAACTCGTTCCAAGGGAGCTGAGGTTTGAAGTAAGTGAAAGGGTAAATGCTATGGGAGAAATAATAGCGAAAGTGAGAGAAGAGGAAGTGGATCAATTAGCAATCAAAGCAATTGAGAGCAAGGTTGAGTCAATCGCCATAAGCTTCCTGCACTCTTACATAAATCCAGAGAACGAAAGGGCGACCAAGAAAGTACTACAGAAGTACTTTAAGTATATATCAGTGTCCTATGAAGTTTCACCTGAGCCAAGGGAATACGAGAGGACTTCAACTACTATAATCAATGCAGTCTTGAAACCTATTGTATCTAGATATTTAGAGTCACTTAAGTCTGTTATTTACAACAGCTTGAAGACTGAGAGGACCTTTGTAATGTCGAGCTCTGGAGGTCTAATAGATCTTGTAGAGGCGTCTGAAAGACCTGTCCAGATGGTTGAGTCAGGTCCAGCTGCAGGAGTAGTTGGAGTTTCGGCTTTATCCAAATTCCTAGGGATCAGGAACGCAATAAGCTTCGACATGGGAGGGACAACAGCTAAGGCTGGCGCAATCCTGGACCAGGAAATAGAGGTGACGAGCGAATACGAGATAGGAGGAGAAGTACACTACGGTAGGATAGTTAAGGGCTCTGGTTATCCAATAAGGTTTCCTTTCATTGATATGGCTGAGGTCTCTTCTGGTGGAGGAACAATAATATGGAAAGACGAAGGAGGAGCTCTAAGAGTGGGTCCTCTGAGTTCTGGAGCTGACCCTGGGCCTATGTGTTATGGCAAGGGAGGAACCAAACCAACTATAACAGACGCGAATTTAATCTTGGGAAGGATTGGGGAGGAACTGCTCTCTGGAGGAATGAAGCTAGATAAGAATGCATCAATTACAGGTTTGAGCTCTCTAGGTGATCCTTATCAAGTGGCAATTGAGGCAATAAATCTAGCAAATTTAGAAATGGCGAGGGCTATAAGGCTAGTCACAGTTGAAAGGGGTTTAGACCCCTCTGACTTCACTTTGTTTGCCTTTGGAGGTGCAGGCCCTCAGCACTCACTTGATTTAGCTGAGGAGTTGGAAATAAGGGAGGTAATCATCCCTCCTTATCCAGGTCTCTTCAGTGCTTTAGGCCTTTTATTTGCGGATAAGAAGTTTGAGGCTAGGACTTCCTTCCCCAAAAACTTAGAGGAGGAGTTCTTAAAACTTGAAAGGAGGATTCTAGAGAGTCACAAGAAAGTTGACTACTTCCTTAGATATGCAGATATTAGATATCAAGGACAGGGATGGGAACTAAACGTCCCATTACCTAGGAACGTGACATATGAAGAGGCAAAGAGGAGATTTGAGGAGAAACACGAATCTGTTTACGGATTTAAACTTGAGAAGGACATTGAGATTGTAACTATTACCGTTTTCGGTGTCATTTCATCCATGAAACCGAGGATTCCAGACCCACCAAAGGAAGGTAATCCTAAAGTTAAGAAGAGGAAGGCGTTCATAGACAACAAATGGGAGGAAGTTGATGTATTTAGGAGGGAGGAGTTACCATTAAATTTCATAATAGAAGGACCAGCAATAATTGAGGAGTACAGCTCGACAATAGTTGTTAAACCTAAATGGATAGCCGAAGTAGGTAAAATGGGGATACTAAGGATCTATAAAAGTTAAAAGTAGTTGAACGCTAAAGTTAATATGTATTTCAAAGGTAAGAAAGTAGATAATAGACCATCTAGTGAGAACTTCTTCGGGTATTGGGAGGAAATAAAGGGGAAAATAATAAATGAGGTAAAAGAAGTAAATATAGAGAAAATATTAGATGTAGGAACTGGATTTGGAAGAAACTTGGAATTTCTATTATCCTCGTTTGAGAATGCTGAGGTGTATTCTATAGACCCTTCGAGGGAAGTAATTGAGGGCGTTAAGGAAAGGATTATGGCAAAAAGGCATTCAAACTTCAAGCTTTTAGTTTCAGGGGTGGAGAACCTTGATTTGCCCAACGATTTCTTTGACTTAATAGTATCAGTTATGGCTTTGCATCATGTTGAAGACTTGAATAGGGCATTAACTGAAATGAAGAGAGTTCTTAAACGGCGTGGAAAAGTCATCATAGTTGACTGGAAGAAGGAGGCTTCTGAGCTCCCCTTCAGGACACCTCATAAGGCAGAGGATTTAATAGATTATAAGGAAATCATGAATGCAGTAAGAGATCTAAAGTGTAAGGTAGATGATAATAGGCATTACTTCGTTTTGACTTGCTCAAAGGACTTTAAGTGAACAAAAAAGTTTATAGCTTTAATGTTGACTTGGAGGTATGAGGGAAATAAGGGGAGAAGTTTTTGAGAGGGAGGAGGGGGCTAAATACAGTATTATAATGGGAATTGATGAAGGTAGGCCTAATTTCATTGAGATAATGAGAGTGAAATTCTTTGATTACCCTTTGAACTCCGAGAAATACTTGGAGTCTAAGCTTAGGATAGAGAGGGTTAAGGATAGGGCAGAGCTAATAATTGAGTTCAAGGAGGTTTCAAGTGATCCATCCATCTATTGTCATCCTCCCTTTTCAATTAAAATATCAAAGTTGGTTAAAACACTAGACCTAGGGGAAATAAATGAGGATGAAATAGAGCAAAAGGTTTTGGATATATACACTAGAGTACTGGATTACGTTAAACTGACTATTAAACCGCTTTTGGACTCTACAGTGGAATCGATGAAGAGAACAAAGAGGGTGTTTTAGTTAACAATTTGAAGAGATGAATTCAACAGTTTCCCTAACAGAGTCTATATAGTTCTCTATTTTTGCAAAGCCATGTCCCTCTTCCTTGTAGATTTTGTATCTCACTTCCCTCTTCATCTCCCTTATTTTCTCCACGACCTGAAGCGTTTCCTCAGCTGGGCATCTTGGGTCGTTCTCGCCAGCCAGTATCAATAGGGGTGCCTTAATTTCTCTAACAAAGAATATAGGAGATCTGTCCCTTAATAAAATGTCATCATTTCCCATTTTCACCTCATCGTATTGCTTAAGTACTTCCCTTTCGAACTGCTTTTCTGTAAACCAGTTAACGAAGGGAACTACAGCTACACCGCAGCACCATAAATCAGGGAACTTTGTCATTGCCATCATAGTTAAATAGCCCCCATAGCTTGCCCCAGTTACCGCTACCCTATTAACGTTTAATTGTCTAGACGCTATTATAACATCAAGTAAATCCCTTCCCCCTAAGTCTTTATCATTTAAGTGGTTAAACTTCTTTCCATATCCGGTTGAACCCCTGTAATTAGGGCAAATAACCTTAAAGCCCTTATTAACTAGGAATTGAATTGTGGGGTTAAACGAATTAACGCACTCCCAGTCTGGACCACCATGGAGGTACAAAACCCCTTTATCTTCATTACCGTTTGAGTAAACCAATGAGTCAACTTTGACTCCATCGAAGGAACTAAAGGAGAGCTTGTTAGGTCTAGTGAAATTCCCTTTTACTCCCTGCATTGAATCGGTTAACCTCTCTATTCCACCTTTGGCGTTGATTCTATATAAATCATTGCTCCTTCCATAATTCGAACCAATGAAATATATGTAATCCCCATCATACATCAATTTAGAGTTATACCCTTCCTCAAATACTGGATTCCCGTTAATTTTCACCTGAAAGTCACCTCTTACATCCTCAATGTAAATTAGATTGCCATTATACAGTAATGCTTCGTATTTATCGTGATTTGACTTAAGAATCCACTTTACTTCTCCATCGTATAAAGCAATATTGAGGAAGTCATCATTGTTGCTTAAGAATAGCAACCCCCTATCGCTGAAGCATCGCTCTGAAGCAATAACTTGCTCAGAGTCTTTAAATGATATCTTCACTTCTTCCCTTTTTTTAAAGTCGATAAGGTATATATCATCATCGTAAATTCCTTGAGAATAAGCGATTTTAGTCCCGTCATCAGAAACGCAGTAAGAGGAAACTGGTAAATCTCCCTTACTAATCTTCTCTATTTCCCCCTTTTCGTAAAGGAAAAGAGACAAGGTTTTTCCATCTCTATTAGATATAAAGAAGAACTTGTCCTCCTCAATGAACTTTGGGTTGTAATTATCGTAGTTATCCTTCAATAATGGGTAAAACTTCCCATCATAAATGTAAATCTCCCTCTTTTCCCTACCTTCTTGATCTCCAACAACTGCCAATTTACCATTGCTCAACCATTTAACTTCATTAGCATAGAATTCATGGTCTAACCCACCGTATCCGTGTATGTAAACAGTAGGTATTTTCTCCCTTATTATATACGCTATTTTCCCTCCATTCACATCATATTCAATTACTGGTTTTATCTTTTCTATATCTGAGTAATCCATGAAATCAATTATGTTGAACGTTTAAAGTGCTTACCACATTGTTACTTCACTAAAAATCAACATAATACATTTTCCTATACGATAATGCAAACTCATAAATCAATTAATAATAATAATACTAAGAAACTTAAATCCTCGCTGTAACTAATTCACGTGTTCCAGGTAGACGTAGTAATATCTGATGGATCAGTAGTAACAGTTAGAGAAGTAACTGAACGCGACGAAGAATTAATTAGGGAATTCCTAAATTCGCTGTCCATTACAACTCTCGCTTACAGATTTCTGAGTGCAGGTATAAATAAGGAGGAAGTAGTAAAGGCAATGGTTTACACAAATAAAGGATTTTCTCTTATTGCATTGAGAGGAGGAAAGGTCATTGGACACTGTAGCTACTACATAACTTCACCGAAAAGAGCTGAGATTGGCATAGTTATATCAGATAAGTTTCAAGGAAAGGGATTAGGAACTAAATTACTCGAAGTCCTATCTGAAATAGCATACAGGAAAGGGATAGAGATATTCGACGCATACGTTAGCACAGAGAACACGCAAATGCTTAAGGTATTAAGGGACTTAGGGTTTCCAATGGAGACTAAGATTGAAGGGGAAGTAGTTAAGGTAACTTTCCCTACCTCCATAGATCAAAAGGTGATAGATACTTTCGAGAGGAGGGATGCAATATCTGCTATTAACGCTATGAAGACCTTTTTATATCCGAGGTCAATTGCAGTAATAGGAGCCTCTAGGGACAGAAACTCCATAAGTGGTAGGATATTTTGGAACATAATAGAAGGGGGATTTAAGGGAGTAGTTTACCCTGTTAATAAGAACTCAAAAGTAGTTCAATCATTGAAAACCTACAGTTCTATAAAGGAAATAAATGATGACATAGATATAGCTGTTATAGCAGTACCAGCAGAAGAAGTTGTAAATGTAGCGAGGCAGTGTGCTGAGAAAGGGGTTAAAGGAATAGTTGTCATATCCTCTGGATTCGCGGAGATTGGAGGTGAAGGACTGAAGAGACAGGAGGAACTCCTCAATATCTGCAGGCTAAGTGGGATGAGATTAATAGGACCTAACTGCTTGGGATTAATTAATACAGACAATAAAGTCACCCTGAATCTTCAGTTTTCCCCGTTTAAAGCCAATGAGGGTAATATAGGGTTTTTCTCACAATCAGGGGCATTGGGTATTGCCCTCATTAGGTTTACTAGCTCTATAGGCTTAGGTATCTCCTCCTTTGTATCGGCTGGAAACAAGGCAGATATATCAGGAAACGACTTGCTTAATTACTGGGAAAACGATGAAAGGACAAAGGTAATATTACTGTATTTAGAATCATTTGGAAACCCTAGGAAGTTCGTTAGGATAGCTAAGAGGGTGACTAAGAAGAAGCCAGTTATAGTAGTTAAGGGCGGAAGGACGTCAGCGGGATTAAGGGCAGCTGGCTCTCACACTGAAGCTATGGTGTCTTCTTCTAATATAACTCTAGACGCTTTGTTCAAGCAAACAGGGATAATAAGGACAGACAATTTAAGCGAGATGATGGATGTAGCATGCCTTTTATCCTCTCAACCTAGACCAAAGGGAAAAAGGGTTGGAATAATAACAAATGCGGGAGGAGCAGGGATATTGTTGGTGGACTCGCTTGAAGACCTAGGTCTTGAAGTCCCAGAATTATCTGAAGAAACAAGGGAAAAACTAAGAAAATTTCTGCCTAAAGAAGCAAGTATTAGAAATCCAGTAGACATGATAGCGTCTGCAAAGCCTGAACATTACTACATGGCGGTAAAAGAGGTTTCACAAGACAGTAATGTGGACATAATAGCTATAATATATTTACCACCTAATGAAATTCCCCCAGAGGAAGTTGGAAAGGAAATAATTAAGGCTATGAGGGAGTTAAGTGAGAGGAAAACTACTGTAGCTATAATGATGACGTCTCATACCTCAACAAATTTCATAAGAGACGGAGACCTAATGATACCTGTTTACCCTTTCCCTGAAAACGCATCAAAGGCAATTTATCACGCCGTTTCATATTCTCAGTGGCTCTCAAGGCCTGAGGGAAAGACAATTAAAGTTAGCGCAAATAAGGAAGAGGCGATTTCCATAATTGCAAGGAAGCTCTCTAGAGGAGGTGGTTGGTTATCTGAGGAAGAGGCATTTTCACTATTGAGGGCATATTCAATACCAATAGCTGAAACATACTTCGCTAGAGATCTAAATGAACTAAGGTCTCTCTCCAACTCAGTAAAAGGTAAATTGGCTGTGAAATGTCTCGTAAGCGAGGTAATACATAAGAGTGATATAGGTGCCATAAGCCTTAATCTGGATTCAAGCAACTACTTTGAAAAGGCCAAGGAAATATATGATAGGTTGAAATCTAAGGGTTACGAGGTAAGAGGTTTCTTAGTGCAGGAGATGGTTAATGATGGCATTGAGATGCTTGTAGGGATAGTAAACGACAACACCTTCGGGCCTCTTGTAGCATGCGGTTTTGGTGGGATTTATACGGAAGTCTTCAAGGATATTGATGCGAGACTCATTCCATTAACTGAAGAAGACATTGAGGAGATGATGAATTCTCTAAAAGCATCTAAAATATTAAAGGGCGCTAGAGGTAAGAAATATGATATTCAAGCATTGAAGGACGTAATAAGAAAGGTAAGTAAGATGGCAGAGGACTTAGAGGAAATAGTAGAGTTAGATCTTAACCCAGTTATAGTATTAGAGGAAGGGGCAAAGGTAGTAGATGTAAAGGTTAGGGTTGAGGGAGTGAAGAGGGTAATGCCAATAGTTGCAAAGAGGACAGTTCAATAACTATTGTTCTCCATAAGGAGGATTAGGGGAATAAGGGAGTTGAAAGCTTCTCATTTAAGAGTTAGCAACTTGTAAAATTTGAATTCCTCCCCTTCACTTTCCTCATATCATAGTTTGTGAACCGTTAATTGCCTAAAGGATTTTCCAGTTAAAGACGTGGTAATCCCTAATCAAGTTAACACTTCATCAAGGGTAATTAGGAACGTGAACGTGGAAAGCCGTTAAAGCCTCTGCCCCTTTCCCTCTGGGCAGGAAACCCTTTCCTTTAGGAGAGTTACTCATTTCCTCCTTCCGGAGAAAATATACATCTCGAAATAGTTTTTAATTTGTGGAATACAGAGAGTTCGGGAGGACAGGAGAAAAGGTGTCCATAATAGGGATGGGAACTTATTATGACGTATCATGGATAATATTGTCTAGGTTAGGGATAATGAGGAACAGAGCCTTACATATTGAGGCAATAAAGGCAGGCATTGAAATTGGGATAAACCTAATTGACACCGCAGAGCTTTATAATACTGAGGGCCTAATTAAAGAAGCTATAAGGGGATATAAGAGGGATGAATTGTTTATAGCAACGAAGGTTTGGCCAAATCATTTGAAATACGATTCTCTAATAAGGGCATGTGAAAGGAGTTTAAGGAGGCTTGGAGTAAATTACGTTGATTTATATCAGATCCACTTCCCATCTAAGAGAGTTCCAATAGGCGAGTCAATAAGGGCTATGGAGAAGCTGGTGGAAATGGGGAAAATAAAATACATAGGAGTTAGTAACTTCAGTTTAAATCAGATGATTGAGGCAGAGGAAGCGATGAAGAAGAACTATTTAGCGTCAACCCAAATGCCTTATAGTTTGGTTGACAGGAGAATAGAAGAGGGCATAATACCATATTGTAGGAATAAGAAGATAGCAATCCTGTGTTACTATCCCTTAGGACATGGTAAAATCGTGAAGGAGATGCCAGTGGAAGTGCTTAAGAGGATTGAGGAAAAACACGGCAAAAGGACAAGGGCTCAAATAGCTCTCAATTACATAATAAGTAAGCACGAGATAACCTTTCCAATACCAAGGGCCTCTAGGCCAGATCACGTAAGGGAAAACGAAGGCGCAACTGGCTGGAGGCTAGACGAAGAAGATATAAAATTTCTTGAGGAGACTACTAGCAAAATATGACTCCTTTAAGGATAAGGATTTAGCTTGTCTTAAAGTGAAAGTTCCAACTATTTATAGATTTTAATTCATTCATGCACATAATCTTAGGGAGTAAAGTTGGATATAGTTGAAGTAGCAATTAACGCAGGAGTAGTCAATACATTAGTAAAGGCAGTGCAGTTGGCAAATCTTGTAAATGATTTAAAGGGAAAAGGTCCCTTTACAGTGTTTACCCCAACTGACAATGCATTTAACGCCGTTCCTAAGGAGACCTTAAACAGTTTGCTTAACGACATTCCAAAGCTTAAGGCTGTATTATTATATCATGTAGTTCAAGGGAAATATTATTCTAATAATGTAAAGGAATTACTTGCAAATCAAAAGGAAGTAAAGGTTACTACTCTTCAAGGTGGTGAAATAACGATAACGCTTAAGGGAATGCTATCAAAATCTATTTACGTCAACGACGCTAAGGTAATTAAACCAGATGTTGAGGCTGACAATGGGGTTATCCATATAATTGATAAAGTTATAATCCCAAAGATTTAAAGTCATTTTTAGTGTATTTATAAATCTATTATATCTTCTCATTAAGTACCTACATTAATCTAGTTGATTAGGTCTACTTAGTTTAGTTATTATAAGAGAGGTAAAATAAGTTAGCTATTTTTAAGGTTAAGGAAATCTTAAAATTTCAGTAATTATTTACCTATATGGTTAAAGTAGCTGTAGCTCAAGTAAGTCCAGATTACATGAACAAGGAGAAGACAATAGATAAAGCGTGTAAGGTTATAGAGGAGGCGGGGAAGGAAGGGGCAAAAGTGATAGCTTTCCCGGAAACGTTTATACCAGGTTATCCATACTGGAGGGGGCTTTTACCAATACATAAATGGACTGATATGATGGTTCAGTACTACAAGAACTCTGTTGAAGTTAACAAGGATTTGGAAAGCGTAAAGGACGTCGCTAGGGAGAGGAATATAAGCGTTGTACTAGGTGTTTCAGAAAGGGATCCTAGGAAAGGTAGCAAGAGCATGTTCAATTCACTTGTCTTTATTAATGAAGACGGGAAGATAAAGGGGGTTCACAGAAAAGTAATGCCAACCCACGGTGAAAGGATGGTATGGGAAATGGGTGACGGCTCTGATTTAAGGATTTATAGGTTAAGTGGTCTCAGGGTAGGTGGGTTGGTATGTTATGAGAACCACATGAATTTAATAAAAGCAACCATGCAATTAATGGGAGAGGAAATCCACGTAGCAGCTTGGCCTGGTTATTGGATCCAGGAGGTACATCCTGGAAATAAGAGGAGGTTTGATCCATCGAAGGACGAGTTTAGTAAATGCGATATTGATAGTGCCATAAGGGAATACGCTTTCGAATCTCAGTCGTTCGTGTTAAGTGCTAATATGTATTTGCCACCTGATTTAGTTTCTCAATATCAGTTTGACATAGCTGCAGGTGGAAGTTCTATTGTAAACCCTGCTGGATTATATGTTGTTAAACCTCAGATTAACGAGGAGAAAATAATATACGCTGATATAAACCTAGACGAAATATTGGCAGTCAAGGCATATTTCGACTCACTAGGACATTATACTAGGTGGGATATATCTAGGATATTCTATACGAGGCAAAAAATGAATCCAATAATAAGGGGGGAGGTCAAAGAGAAATTACTTGAAAGGGTAAGTGAAACAATGGAAGTAAAAAAGGAAGAGAAATGAAGAGGAGAACTATTACGGTTGGATTAATTATTAATTTTATATTATAGATTTAACATATATCTAGTGATGATATCTCTAATTTCTTCCTTTAAGCTCCTAACGAATTCTAATTGAAAAACTATTTCGTGAAAACCGCCAATGTGGAATTTCCATGAGTATTTCCACCTCTTAAAAACATCAGGTAAAATGTTCTCTAGTTAGGAGGATGAACTAAAAAAGAGGAAAAGGAATTCCGTCTACCTAATCTTAAGTACTTTAAATAGGAGCTCTGTTCTATAATAATACTTCATTGCTCCTTCTGTTACCTTATAATACTTCTCGCACTCTTGAACTACACTCCCCTTTTTCAAATACTTACTCCTTCCTTGAAGTATACTACAAAAGGAGTGAACAGGAGCATGTTAATATATACATTCCTTAGAATATGACCTTTTCAGGAGATTAAGGTTTTATAGCATGCAATTGAAATTAAAGCAAGTAATTTTTAAAAAGGAATTTAAGTGTTAGGAAAATCACACACAAGTAATCATTAGAGGACGAGTACGGGAAAGTATTGTAATGGAATTGGGAACATGATGAAATCAAACCTTGAACGATTTTAACGTTAAATAGCTTCTTCGTGCCTCATATTAAAGAGGCTCTAAAAACTCACTAAGTGTACAACAGCTGTAGGAGTTTTCCTATGAATCATCTTATACTATTTATATCTAACAACCTTATTCCTTAAAACTCCTATCCCTTCGACCTCTAATTCCACAATATCTCCAGGTTTCAACCATTTATTTATTTCAAGTCCACATCCCTTACCAACTGTGCCACTTCCAATTACGTCCCCAGGAAAAATGTCTTCTTCTAGAGAAAGATAATGAACTAAATACGGGAAATCAAACTTCATCTCCCTTATATATCCCTCTGACCATACTTCACCATTAACCCTCGCTATCATTTTCGCATTATAAGGATTGAAGGAGTCCCTAGTTACTATGCAAGGACCAATTGCAGTTGCGAAGTCTTTTCCTTTAAAAGGTCCAAGCCCAACAGACATCTCCCTCATCTGAATATCTCTAGCGCTGAAATCGTTAAAGATCGAATAGCCAAAAATATACTCTTCAGCTCTTTTTAATTCCACGTTTCTCCCTTTCTTACCAATTATTGCACATAGTTCTAATTCATAGTCAAGCTTTTCAGTATATCTAGGCCAAATTACCTCATCGTCAGGTCCTATTACTGCATCAGGATTTCCCTTATAAGCCACGGGAATATTATACCATTCTTCAGGGATTCTCTTCATTACGTTCTTGACGTGTTCCTCTATAGCCATGAAGTCGTGTATTCTCCAAGGCCTTGGAATGGGGGAAAGAAGCTTAACCTCATAGAAATTATAGGAGATCCTTTCACCTCTCTCCCCTTTTTCAGGGTAATCTATTATTGCTCTTTTTAGGAACTCAATGGCCTTCTCGCCCGCTTGCAGAAACGAAATCATGTCAGGGGGAGCTATGGAGTTAGCAATCTCATACGGATTAGAAAAACCTTCTCTATATAAATAGTAAGCAACGACGAAGTTGACATCAACTAATTTCCCCTTATCTTCAACTCCAACTCTTCTTGTAATCCCAAGAGGCGTTTGTAATTCAAAAGTGTAAAACTTCATGGCTTAATTATTACATTAACAGAAAAAAAGGTTTAATGCTATTAACTTAAATTTTAATAACACCAAAACAGGATCCAAAGGGGAACTCAGAGGACCCTCTTAATGTATTTCTCATATACAGTTACTGGCGCATGAACTTCTTTATCCACTATAACGTCGAGCAACACAGAGCCCTTATATGATAAAGCATCGACAATCCCCTGTTTAAGCTGAGATTTGTCCTTAACTCTCATCCCCTTTATGCCGAATGCCCTTGCAATTTCCCCATAATTGACATCAACGAAGTCGTTTACTTCGGGAACAACCGTTCCGAACCTGTACTTTTGATCGTGATACTCAAATGCGAGTGAGCAGTTATTCAATGCTATAATCTTTATAGTAATGTTATACCTTATTATTGTTTCTATCTCCCCTATATGATAGCCTATTCCTCCATCACCAATTATACATACTACTGGTCTATCCTTAGCTGCCAATGAAGCTCCTATTGAAGCAGGTAAGGCCCAACCAAGAGAGCCATTAGCCCTAATGAATTTCCTCCCTGCCTCCTTTATAAAATATAACGCTCCACTCCAAGCTGCCATATATCCTGTGTCTGCCACTAATATTGCTTCCTTAGGCAACACTTCATTCAGTATTGAAAACACGAATGCTGGGTGAATTGGTGAATCTGGACTACTTAGCGCAGTAGTAACGAAAGCCTCCCTCCACTTCTTGGTAACTTCAATTACGTGTTTATTCCAGGAACTCATTTCCCTTTTCCCAGTCCTCCTCTTCACTTCATCTAATAACTCCCTAAGGAATAGCTTTGCGTCTGCTTGTACGCTCAATTCCTCCTTGAAGTTAGTCCCCAAAACTGTAGGGTCAACGTCCACGTGAATAATCTTGGCGTCATGTGGGATCACTCTATAAGTATCAGTCTCAAAGGGACCTAGCCTAGTTCCTATTGCCAATATTGTGTCGCTTTCCTTAACTATGTCATTTGCAGACTTCCTAGAATATCTTCCAATAACTCCTATTGATAGATTGCTGTAATCATCTATACTCCCCTTGCCTCCCATGGTAGTTGCAACCGGAATGTTTAAGTATTCTGCTAATTCCCTTAACTCATTCCATGCTTCCGACCACTTAACGCCTGCACCTGATATTATTATTGGCTTCTTTGCGTCAAGTAAGATATCAGCGCTTAACTTAACATGCTCTCGATCTGGAGAGGACCTTATTGAGGGAACCTTACCGAATAGCTTTTCCCTATATATAGGAACATTACCAATATCTACTTCAAGAAAATCAGCTGGAATTTCTAAGTGAGAAGGTCCAGAAGGCGGAGCAGTAGAAGCCCTAATTGCAGATCTCAATAGATCAGGAGCCCTCTCAGGTTTTATAACTCCCTTATTAAACTTAGTAATTGAATAGTGCATTGGGATCTGGTCAATTTCCTGGTATTCGTATTTATCCCTCGTAAAGGCTCTTGTTGATGTTGTTAGGGAAACTACTGGGCTCATTGCCCAATATGGTTCAGGGAGACCAGATAAAACATTGGGAACTCCTGGTCCATATTGACCGTAGACAAAACTCACTTTACCTGATATCCTAGCATATCCATCAGCGGCATAAGTAGCAGCTTGTTCGCTCCTGAAAAGCATCATTTTTATCCCAGCTTCCTTAAATGCTATCCATAAAGGTTGATCTCCTCCAGTAAAGAGGAAGAAGTGCTCAACTTCATATTCTTTTAAAGTCCTAGCAATGCTCTCTGCTACATTCACTTATTTTCACCCAAGGTTATCCTTATTATTCCAAATCCCTTACCTTTGAATAAGATGATTTCTTCTATTTTCTTTGACATAATGAATCTATTTAAGTCAAGAAAAAAAAGCTTTACTATCTTAGATTTAAAGCCCTAGGGATCTGTTTTTTGTCTCATAGACTAGCTTAGAGAAGATTATAGCAGAGTAGACAACATATAAAATAGCGGAAACTATCCACATTGGAGCAGTGTTAGCTATATTTGGAGGAGTTCCCAGGAAGTAGCCTATTCCAAAAGTGCTCAATATACTTCCAATTCTCGCTACTGCATAAGTATGTCCACTTGCAGTTGATCTAACCCTTGTTGGGAACAACTCATTTGCATAAACCATAGTAGGTGGAAATATGTTGTCTCCTGCTAGAGTTGCTGGCACTAGAATTAGAAGTAATAAGGGAGTGCCCACAACGAATGCTAGCCCTGTTAGGAATATTATGTTAGCTATAGCTAACACTCTCAACACTGAAAGTCTATTAGTTAAGTCTGTAAATAGCGATGCTATTGCCCTCCCTAATGAAGCTGCAGTGTAGATGTAAGCGTAAATAAGTGATGCCTGAGTAGATGACATGTTATAGTTTAGCACTAGAAATGTAGGAATAAAAGGGAACGTTGCATATGCTACGAAGCCTAAAACGAATCCAAGTGACGTGATTATTGTGAATTCCCTCTTATATGAAACGAGAAGGGACATCTGTTCTCTAAATTTCGGGAACTTCAACTGCATGGTTCTGCTCATTTCACTAAGTCTCTGTTCTACTTCATTAACTTTATCCACATCTCTTGAAGGGTTCATCCCCATAGCCCATACAAGCGATTTAGCGCTTTCCTTTATCTTTCCCTTAACGTAAAGAAACCTAGGAGTTTCAGGTATTTGAACCCTCATGTATATAGCTATTGCAACTATTATGAGCCCAAGTAGAAATAAAGGTCTCCAACCTATTACAGGTAATAAAAACGCCCCTGCAAAAGCAGCTAAAGCAGTTCCAAAGGGTATGAGAGACGAAGTCAAACCTGCAGTGAAACCCCTTAGTTTATTAGGTGCGAACTCCTGAAGTAATGAGTAATCCACAGCATACGCCCCTCCTATTCCTATACCTTCTAGGAACCTCATTATTAACACGAAGAGAACCCCCCTCTCAGGGGTAACAGAAATTAAGGCAGTTGAAATGCCAGTTATTATGATGCCATACGCTACGGCATTTCTCCTCCCTATTCTGTCTCCTAGGGCAGAGATCAGGAATGAACCTATAACTGCACCAACCCCTACTACTGTTGAAAGTAAACCTATTTCAATACCAGACAAGCTCCACTGTTTTACCCATAACGGTAAGACTACGCTGAGTATACCGAAGTCGAAGAACTCAAACATATCTGTTAAAACAGCTGCTGAAATAACTTTAACTGTATTTGCATTAGTCCTAGTGTTATTTAAATATTCTGTGAAAACATCTAAATTTACTACATCCTTCGACATATTAAACACCTATTGTCTAGGTAATTCAGTTATGATATTATTATTCCCTGTAATGGTATTTATTCTTACTTCATTAATCCATAACACATTCATATGTTCCCAAGTTAAGAATATATTAGAGTTTTTAAGCATTTTGTTTGCTTTACTAATTAACCAAGAACTAAGTTACTAGATTTTTAAGTTTCCATAAGTGAGGTTAAGGACTAGAAGTTAAATAAGAAACTATGGATGTAAGACTGCTATTTTCTCAATATGTCGAATTTGTTTTAGTATATGTAAAATATACACATCATTAAGTCCTTAAGAGTTAAAGTTGGGATTCTGTGCTCATCGAATTTTATGAACTTCCCTTTAATCTTAGCAATTGCGCTTCACGAGCGTGAAGGGTTATAGACTCCACGATCTCCCTTTGTTAGATAGGAGTTTGCCTTTACCCTTTCACTTCACTAATTTTTACCTTGATGATTAAGCACTATGTTATCCTAGTACACTAGTGTTTATCCATGGCATAAGCAGTCACTTCTAATAATCCCAATGTACTCCTTTTATGGAGTTACAAACACTCACACTTAACTCATTGGAGCTGTTTGAAATAAACAGCGTTACTTCCCGTTTTCCTTTTATCACTCCGTAAGGTTATTAATGGGAAATATTAAAGTAATGGCTATAAACGAAACTCCTTAAATGTATTTAAGTGATTAGAAGTAGTTAAAAGTTACATTAAAATGTTTGAGTATTAATACTATTGGGGCATGTGCATTCTTTAAAAGATATGGCGTTTCACTTAAATCTTAGTTTTTCTCCAAAGCACTGCTTGAATTTAGTCATTACACGTAAAGTTAACAATAAAGGGAAAAATGAGAACTTTTCCGTGAATAAGGATTAAGCTAGTGAGGTGTAAGCTCTTGGAGTGAGGAAAACCTTACACCTTCAATCGTCTTACTTTTCTTGGAGTTCACTTTTCTCATTTTTAACTTATGCGTTTGAAAGTAAATTGCGTAAACTCAGCCTTACCCTAAACCTCTGCTAATAGTAATAAGAATCATATATTAGGCTCACAATAAAATGAAAACTAAGGGATTATAGGGGAATTATATGTTATGAATGAATTCATAGGAGCGGAAAGCTTCACTCCTCATGGTATCTCATATGCCCAATAGCAATTATAAGTCTTAATTCCTTTACACTTGTTCCTCCTTTTCAATCCTGCCCTTAGTTTCCTCAGATAACAAACTCGTCAATAAAGCTGTTAAGCTCAGGGAAAATACTATTATTGCTTGAATTTCGGGGAAATAGTTTACTCCGTATTTAGAAATTAATATAGAGGAAATTAAGGGAACTATTGTGCCTAAGAAGAAACCTGTGTTCCAGCTCAACGAAACCCCTGTCCCCCTAACTTCAGTAGGAAAGCTCTCGTTAACTAGTGCTAAGATACCCCCAGCACCAAAGAAAGTGAGGGTTGTTATTCCAGTTAAATACAGTGAGATTTGTTCAAAGTTCATAGTATTACCCAGGAAAATATAAAGTGGGCTTGAAATGAAGGATAAGATACTTCCAATGATCGATACTTTCCTCCTACCTAAAACCTCACTTATAGCTCCACCAAGGAAGGCACTTAGGGAAGATGTTATAGAATATATAGCAGTTGCTTCATTTAGAGAAGTTTCTCTTAAGCCATTGACAGAGTAAAGGAAGTTAGGCATTATTACTATGACGGAAAAGTTTAAGGAGGCCCATAAGAAGCTTAGCAAAAGGGCGAAAATCAGGTTTTTTCTGTATTTTAAGAATACGAGTTTGACAGGTTTACTCACTTTCCTCCTGTAATTCTTGAACCTAGCTGAGTCTGGTGAAAGATAACATACAGGAATAACTAAAAGAGAACCTGCATAAAGGAACCTCCAGCCATAGACTTCGTAATTATAGTTACCTATCAGTGAGCTAACTAGGTAAGAGAGAGAGGTAGCGTATAATAGGGAAGTACCGCCTACGACAAAGCCAATACCACTGAACCACCCCCTGTGTTTTTCTGGCAAGTTCTCTATACCTATTACCTGAATTCCTGCACTTAGAGGTCCAGAGAAAAAACCCTGAAGTCCAATCAAGGAAAAGAAGAGGATTGGGGAAAGGAGTCCTGCAGAATCATAGGGTGGGATGAGGGATATCAAAAAGGTAGATATTGATGACCCTATCCCTCCTACCACCATAGCCTTCTTTCTTCCCACCTTATCAGCTATAGGTCCTAGTATTGCGGAGCCAATAATCCTAGTGAAGTATGAGATCACTATACTCCCATATATTCCAATTAGCGAAAAAGGGAAGGAGTTAAAGAGGATTGAACTTATCAAGTAAGGAGAAGTAAATGCAATTACACTTCCTGCGTTATAAACCATTAATGTATATCCTAATGTATTAAATAATATTAGCTTTACGTCAGTTAATGTGAGCCTCTCCTTCATGGGTTTAGATAGCAAGATTGGAATTAAATGTGTTTCCTCAAAGGTTCAGATTGGAATTAAACTCATCAGTGGAGGTTATTGTCTAGTGTTATTCTAATAATCGTTTAGATTACGTTTATAATACATCCTATTATAATTAACAGATAATTATTTCCTTAAGCTTTATGTATATTTAAAACACAATACATGAAATGTATAGTTAAAACATTATTAATCGCAGGATTATACCATGCTAGTACATTTTAAAACACTTCTTTAAAGTTCCTTTATATATGTGAAGTCCTTAAGTAACTTGCAAAACTATACAAATTCATTTATTCCTTATTAAAAGAAGGTTCTCCATGGAAGTTAACTTGAAGTGACTTTTAAAACAACGCTTAGTTCCAATTAATGGTACTAGATTTAAAAATTAACCTCTTTCAAGATCTTTGGGGGTAAAACATTTAATTTCTAATTTAATGTAGCGGATATGACGCAAAAAAATCCTAAGAGAGTTTCTCTGGAGGAGTTTCTTTACTATACTAAGAAGTACAGCAATTGGGGTAAGTGGGGGCCAAACGATGAAATTGGAACACTGAATTATATAACAAATAAGGAAATACTTAGGGCTAAAGAGGAGATAGTTAAGGGGAAAGTGTTTTCATTGGCAATACCTTTAGACTCTAAGGGTCCTCAGAGAGGAGCCTTTGGTAGGTTTAACCCAATACACGTTATGTTAAGGGACGGAGGAGACGTCTTGAGCGGCGCATTTAAGGAAATCTACGGAGGCGTTGACAAGCAAATAAGGGGGACTGACGACATGATAATAATGCCTACTCAATCAGCAACCCAATGGGATTCCTTAGCACACATAATTCACATAGATAAAATGTATAATGGATATAGCGCGGCTGAGGTAAGCAGTTTTGGAGCAAAGAGGAATGGAATAGATAAGATAAGGGATAAAGTTGTTGGGAGGGGGGTTTTGCTAGACATTCCTACAATATATGGTAGGAAATGGTTAGATCCTGGGGAGGGAATTACCAGTGAAGACCTTGATAATGCAATAAGTTTTGAGAATGTGAGGGTTCATCAAGGTGACATCATTTTGATAAGGACAGGGCAAATGGGGCTAGTGAAGGAGAGAGGGGAGTGGGGAGATTATGCTGGTGGCCCAGCTCCAGGACTAAGCTTAGATACAGCAGAGTGGATATGGGAGAAGAGGGTTGCGGCAGTTGCAAGCGACACGTGGGGGGTTGAGGTTATACCTAATCAAACTCCAGACGTCTTTCAGCCCTTTCACGTTATAGCAATAGTTTACATGGGATTACTGTTAGGGGAGATATTCGATTTGGAGGAACTATCAAGAGACTGTAGGGAAGATAATAAATACTCCTTCTTCTTCTCAGCGTTGCCATTAACAATAACAGGTGGAGTGGGCTCACCAATAAACCCCATGGCCTTGAAATAAGGGAGCATCGCTTACCCTCCCTAATGGTCATGTAGAGTTTCTAATTCTGTAAATCCAAAGTGATTAAATGGGATTGGCCATATGATTATCCATTAAAAAAATTTATTTATAAAATTGCTAGGGGATTTACTGGCGAACCTACAGCCCCTTCTATAGGGAGGGGTGGAGCAGTGAAGAAGAAACTATATCTATTTAGTTTTGCGCATGCTTTTGACAAATCTTCTAAGTAAAATATTTCCCCAACAGCCAGCCCTATATTTGGGATAACTACTTGATGCCAGGGTTGGAACAACTCATCCACCTCATTAGGTATAACCTCAACCCCCCACGTGTCGCTTGCAACTGCCGCAACCCTCTTCTCCCATATCCACTCTGCTGTATCTAAGCTTAGTCCTGGAGCTGGGCCACCAGCATAATCTCCCCACCCCTTCTTCATTGCTTCACCCATTTGCCCTGTCCTTATTATCAGGAAGTCCCCTTCCCTAATTTTAACCCCCTCGCTCTCAGCAATAGAGTCTAAGTCGCTTGCATGTATTGCAAATCCAGGTGGAAGGGACTCAACGCCTTTCCATCTTGCAGCATCAAGGAGTACCCCCCTCCCCACTATTTTGTCTTTATAAGCCACTATACTATTTGCCCTAGCCCCTCCTACAGTTACTAGATGCATGTCCTTTCCATTCCACATTTTTCCCTTGTAAAATATATGAGATAGAGCATCCCATTGTGTTGCGCACTGTAACGGCATTGTTACTATATCATCAGCATAGTGGATCTTCAGCGGGTCTTGGTAGCCTAAGGAGGCATCTGTTCCAGTTGCTATCATTAAGTGGATTGGATTGAACCTGTTGAATCTTCCTGTTTGTGGACCAGAAGGTCCAAATAATATGCTTAGTGAATAAACTTGACCTATCTTAATTTCCCTTGATGCCTCTACTATTTTATCGGGTGTTACATAGTTAAGAGTTCCAATTTCATCGTTTGGCCCCCACTTACCCCAGTTCCTTACCTTCTCAGCTATTTTCTCTACATCCCTTACGGAGAACTTCTTCCTCTCCATTTCCTTTCCAATGTCATTAATACTTATAAATTAAAAACTATTTAGCTCAGTTTTGCATAGCTTCCATTGTTATTGTGAATGAGCTTTCAGTTAACTTCTTATAATAATTTCCCTATAAGTAGAAGGCTATGCTTTAAGGTTCCCCACATTACATTTCAAACTGTCAGTAATGGAGTCTTAATGAAAGGCAAACTATTATTTTATACTGTAATTCAATGAATAGGGAAAACTCTTTAAATGCTTTAATAATATGAATCTGAATTGACTAGTTGGGAGATCATATACAAGGCAACAGTCTTCATAGCTGAGGAAATGGGAGTGGCATTAAAGAAGAGCGCTTTCTCGCCGAACATAAGGGAGAGGATGGATCATAGCTGTGCCGTATTAAACGAAAGAGGGGAAATCATAGCTCAAGCGGAGCACATTCCCGCGCACTTGGGGTCATTAAAGGTTGGGGTATCCAATGCTATGAACTATATAAAAGAGAACAAAGTTGAACTAAAGGAGGGGGACATGTTACTATTTAATGACCCATATATATCAGGGACTCACATAAACGACGTGACAGTTCTAGCTCCAGTATATTACAAAGGGGAAATCGTAGGCTATGTAATAAACAAAGCTCACCAAGTAGATGTAGGAGGTCCCTCTCCAGGGAGCATAAATCCCTATGGTAAGACTCTCTACGAGGAGGGATTAGTAATACCACCTGTGAAAATACTTAAGGAGAACAAGATTAATAAGGAAATAATAGATATTATAAGGGAGAACTTCAAGAGTCCTGAAATAGGTTTGGGGGATTTAAATGCTCAAATAGCAGCGAACAGGATGGGGATAAGGAGGATTAATCAGTTAATTGAAAAATATGGATTTAAAGAAGTTGAGAAAGGATGGAAGAGGGCAATAGAGTATGGAAGGGAGTTGACCTTAAGGGAGATAAGGGAATGGAGGAGGGGTGAATACGAGGCAGAGGACTACTTGGAATGGAAGGAGGAGTTAATTAATATAAGGATTAAATTGAAGATAACTGATGAGAAGGTGATAGCTGACTTTACAGGTACACATGAGCAAATAGAGGGGCCCTTGAACTCTGTTTTAGGAGTCACTTTCTCAGCTGTCTCCTATCCAATTAGGTGTGCTATAGGGAAAGAAATACCCACTAACGATGGCTTCTACAGTTCAATAGAATTAATTGCCCCTGAAGGGATTTTGGTAAACCCGAGGAAACCCGCTGCAGTAGGTGGAGGAAACGTCGAGACCACTCAAAGGATATCTGACGTGACTTTCCTAGCCCTATCAAAGGCACTCCCAGAGAAAATACCAGCAGCTGGTTCAGGAACCATGATGAATGTGATGATGGGTGGTAGCTATAAAGGGAAATATTGGACATACTATGAGACAATAGGTGGAGGGACTGGGGCTAGACCTAATAAGGACGGCGTTTCAGGGGTTCACGTCAACATGACGAATACATTAAATACTCCCATTGAGATAGCTGAAAGGCAGTATCCATTGATATTCACTAGATACACGATAAGGGAAGGAAGCGGAGGGGAAGGGAAGTACAGGGGAGGGGACGGCATTATAAGGGCATTTAAGGTAACTCACTTGACCTCTATTTCAGTCTTAGGTGAGAGATTCAAGATACCTCCTTGGGGTTTAAGCGGAGGCAGACCTGGTAAGACCGCAAAGGTCACTATAATAAGGAATGATGGAAGGATAGAGGAAATGCCAGGTAAGTTCTCCACGATACTCTATCCAGGTGACGAAATAATAATTGAGACTCCTGGAGGAGGAGGATTTGGAAAGGTCGAGAACAGGTTTATTAAAGAATAGCAAGACATCACTTACCATATTAGTATTTCCTTAAACTATGAGTTACAGGATTTATAGGATTTCGAATTGTTCAACATTAGCCATTACCCTTGCTTTTTCCTCAAGGTATCATGAGCTACTCCTACCTCGCTTTACTCCATAGGGGGATAACCATTGGAGTATAGCAAGGAGGAGCTTGCACTTAATACATCTTAAAGGCTAGCCTTCGGGAACTCATAAATAAGGAGAGGCTTATCGTGGTGTTAAGAAGTGCGTTGAATATATATTTGCGGTTAATTGAAAGATCTTGGTAGGGTAAACACTATTGATAACTTTAACCTTATAAATTATTAGGGTTACCCTAATTCTGGATGTGAGGTGATCAATATAAACCTCCAGACATTACTAGATCCCCCTAATGGATTAACTATAAGTAGTATACTCATTATTTCATACATTCTTGGTGTACTTCACGGTGCAACACCTGACGAGCATACATGGCCTATAACTTTTAGTTATGCTGTAGGTAAATACAGTACAAAAGGAGGGATGAAGGCAGGGTTTCTCTTCTCTCTAGGCTTTACCTTACAGAGAGCCTTTCTAACGACTTTAGGTTTTATAGGGCTCGCATCTTTTTATAACGCTTACAATTTAGATGCCCCTGTTTACATGATTGTTGGAATAGTCATGGCTATAGCAGGATCTTACATACTCAAGGGAAGATACATTCACTTACCAATTGATGTTATTATGAGCAACTCATCACATTCCTCTAAGGCTGAAAGGTCTAATGTAAAGGACGTACCTCTTAAGATGGCCATAGTTCACGGGCTTGTCGCTGGATTTGGTTTTGGTGCCTATGCAACTATAATAACCTTCATATTATCCCCTCAAGTACCTAGTATCATATACGCTCCTTTACCTGGACTAATGTTTGGAATAGGAACCATGACAATGCAGATATTGTTTGGTGCTATTTTTTCTAATGTCCTTAGAGTAAAGAAGTTATCAGAGGAGGAAATAGGATTTATAGGTAAGATGACTGCGGGCAGAGTCCTTTATTACGGTGGAATAGTGTTTTTCCTCGTGGGGTTGTTAATATTAGGTTTACCAATTATAGATAATTGGGCAATAGAAACAGGGAATCCCATACCGAACTTAAATGCGATTAATATAGGTTTCCTATTAGTTGTTGGAGTTGTCGGAGTAATAGGGATAACCAGTATAATCAAGGCTTATATGAAGGTAATTAAGAAGAAAGGGAACGAAAGGAAAACGTAAAGGAATATACTAATCATGAATTGTTAGAATGTAATTCTTTATTATAAATAAAGTTTTTGTGAAAAGTTATGAACAAGAGTGGATGAAGTTAAAGGGATTTAATTTGAAGTAGAAAAAAGAACGAACTTTTCAATCCAATCTCACTTCTACTTCGATAAGAGTAGGCTTTTTTATATATAACTTCCATGATATATTTTACCTAAAAAATCTTATAATAATGAGAATAATTTAAAAATCCCAACTTATACTACATTGTAGTGAAAGCATGAAAGCACTACTGTTCGCTGCGGGAATAGGGCTAATACTACTGGGATTAGTCTTCAGCCAAATGACTATCTACTACCAAGCTACTAGGACTGGTCTAGTCGTAATAGTTAAAGACCCTAATGGTAATATAAACTTGGCCTTACCTGAAGGCGCTAACATAGGATATTATGGAAGCAATGCCCCTGTTGTAGGTTTAAACAAGAGTGGAGACCTGTTCATAAACTTCGGTAATATAGCTAACCACACTTTAATGAACATATCTCCTGCATTCAAAGTCTCTAACGAGTTTAACAAAACAGCTACAATAGAAATAACTGTTGATAGTAATAATCCAAACGTTATAGTAGGACTTAAGGTAATTTCAGGAGGTATGAATATTGTTTATAGCGGACCAACACAGCCTTTCGGTTTCCACCACGATGTGACATTCCTCTTAAATCCAGGAGCTTATGCTGCTATAGGTCTTCAAGTTCAAGTACTGGATAGCCCTATGAGTAATGCAACTGTAATTATATCAGTGGAAGGACAAGTAACGTAAACGCAAAAGGTAAAGGTTTTTTTCTTTTGGTGATAACTTGAATTACTTAAAGGTATTGGGAATTGCTTTTTTGTCAGCTTTCTTATTTTCTATCATATTCTCAGTTGTGTCTCAACTGACATTTCACTTACCTTATGGATGGATAACTGACGCTACAGGATCGATGGAGCCCATTATAAATCCAGGAGACATAGTTTTCGTCTTACCATTAATTAGCAACCCCCAAATAAATGACATAGTAGTCTATTATCAACCTTCTTATGGAATTTACATAGCGCACCAAATAATTGGTCTAAAGGACGGAGGATATATTACTAAAGGTATTAACAATAAGTATCCAGATCCTTGGGTTGTGAGTAGAGATCAAATAAAGGGTTTCGTTCCACTTATATTTAATTACCCAATTAAAATCCCCCTGCTAGGATACACAGTAAATTACCTATCCCAAAACATAGGTGAATCCACTATGATTGCAGTCCTCATTATTGGAGTTATGGCGGATAGAGTATACTCTACCTTTTTCTCTGTGGAAGTTAATAGGAGGAAGAGGAGGATAAACGAAGGTTATGTAATAATTGCCTTCTTAATCCTCTCATCTTTATCCCTGATGGTAGCTCTTTCCCAGGGATTTGTAAGGGAGAAGGCATATTGGTTTTCCTCAATGGATTCCTCAGAGGAAAACTACAAGAAAGTTGATTTGAGTTTAAATATAGGTACCGTTAAACCCAATTCAACCATAAGGTTACACATCCCAGTTAGCGCCTCTCTTCCCTCTATATACATATTTTTAACTGATAGCAATCAGTTAGTTTTTGATAGTAAATCCTTTTACGTTTCGGGAAACTCATTAATAAACGCAACACTCTCTACTGGAAACCTAGGTGCACATGCCCCTACAGTTAATATATTAATAATCCCTGCTGTAATTCCAAAGGATATTGCGTTTTCATTAGCTTCGATAAACCCTGTCTTACTCCTAGCTTTTGTCTCAATAGAGCTTGGAGCATTTATAACCTTCATAGTGTTTCTAATTTGGAAGTTGTTGAAGAAATTAGAACTTAACGTTTAATTATCTTTATTTTTAGTAATTTGGCTCCAATTTATAGTCGAATGCTCCAGAAAACGTTTCAGTGCCAAAAGAAGTTTATAAATATGATAGAAAACTTACTTGCAATTCCTTTAACCATGGATTATAAAAAAGCCCTTCATGGAGTAAAAGGAGGCTTACGAATAACTCTTTATTTGACCATTGATTAAGGAAAATGAAAGAGTTGCGATAAACGGGATATTGGGGGCAGTAGTTTTTGATCCAATGCTTATCTTTATTACTTATATAATTTATCATATATAATTCATCAGGCCACAAGGCCTTTTACTGCCACTCCCTTCACTTAACACATAGTTTTCACTCTCAATTCACTCTCAAGAGGGCTTTAACTGAGGGAGAACACAAGGTTAGCCTATTTAATCTAGGATATTTTAGCCTTCCTTGTAAAAGTTTGTGTGATTTTATAGAAATATTACTTGAAAGTTTTCCGAAATGAGATCTTATTGCGTTGATTAATTAAATACTCATTTTCGCCATTAGGATTTTACCTTAGATCTACATGAGAGTTCAAATTCCTTCCTTTTCATATCTAGAAAAAAAGTAGTATTTTTCTATAAAATTCTATATTATATAGACATTGGGTTAATTTACTTAAGATCTCACCTGAAATCATGTTAGCTAAATTTAGACTTCAAAGGAGAATTAGGCTCTCGCTAATAGTAGCATTAACTGCATCCTTAATCTTTTCCGCTTATTACACTTACGCTTCTTACCAGAACTCCAAGGTGAGTTACATTGAAGTGGTTGGATACAAGACCTATAACCTTGCATACCTCTCGACTGGAGCGATAATCAAGAAGAACCACCTCTATAATACCACTTACCTAACAAATCAGCCTTTCTACTTTGAGAAGTTAATAAAAGTATTTTACATATATGTAACTCCCTCAACAAGTGGTTATACTAAGGCGCATTACGATGTCATAATTAACGTCCCTGGAGTTTACTCTAAACTCATAAACTCTACAAATGTTTTACTGAATTCAACAAATCAAGTGCTTAGCATACCTCTAAACATTTCCTATATCCTCAACTTAACGAACACAATAAACTCTGAAATAGGTGTTTTCGTTTATCCTCCTTCAATTCAAGTAAATATAGAGATGATTAGTAACGCATCAACAATTTACCCAATAGTCTTCATAAATGAATCGAACGGCATTTTAACAGCTCAAATAATTAATAACACCGTCTCATTTCCAATATTACAGAAAGTAGTCAATAAATTCGATCCCTCACTCTTTTACTTCCTAGGAGTTCCCTCTCTAGGAGGGATTTCCTTTATAATGCTTTTAACTAAGTCTGAGAAGATTGAAGAGCACAGCCTTAAGAACTTCAGGAGGTTTTACAAAAAATACAGGAAAATAATAGTAGAAGTATATGACGGTATAGATTCAAGAAAGATGATAGAAGTGGGAAACGTTAAGGACCTCGTGAAGTACTCTTTACTCAATTCCAAGCCTATATTTGTGAGGAAATATATAGATAAGGCGGAAGCCTGGGTAAGTGACGGGGAAAACGTTTATATATATCACTTTAACCAATCCTAATTTTTTATCCATTTATGCTAATAATTATATTAATTTTTCCATCTACTGTAGTAATGAATATTTGGGAGTAATTTCTATAAGGGAAGGAAACTTGTTGCCCTGGATACAAAACAAAAGTGGTGGAGTTGTATTTCACGAATATTGTCTCATTAAGGGGATTGAAGACTGTTATCGAATTTCCATTAAGTTTATAAATCCCACCTTTTAAATCTAAACTAGCCTTCATACTTGTTGAATATTTAATATTGAAGGGAAGGCTGAAAACATTCATTGCAAGGAATATAAGCGTTAGAGACAGCAAAATTAATTTTCTTATCATAGACAATAATTAATGGTTGAATTTAAAAACAAAATGTCTTTTTTGATTCAGTTCTCAAAGAAAATGTCATATCTTTTTATCTAAAACTTAACGTAAGGAGCATTCAATGTTAATACTTCCTAAAGTGGTGAATTACACTAATATGCTATTGCTTTTAAAATAAAATGCATCCTATTGTTAGTACGAAGTTATTAATTAGTATTACACTAAATAGTGAAATCAATATCCTAAAATATTAAACCTATCAAAATAGGTTGTATAGAAAATCATAATAGATTAATCAAAAAGTTTTATTAAATACCCCCCCCCCATTATTCATATGGGATCGAAGAGAACTTTCTATGATATAATACATGATGTATTGCAGAGCTGTAAGAACGGATCGAGAAAAACTAGGTTAATGTATTCGGCTAACTTAAGTTATTACTTGACCATTAAATATGTTAGTTTCCTGGAGAACGCCAGGCTTATAGCAAGAAAAGACGACATGTATTTTTTAACTGAGAAGGGCAGAACCCTCCTTGAAAAGCTTAACAAATACAGGAACATGAGGGCAGAGCTAGAGAAGATACTTAAGGAAATTGGAGATGCTATAAGGGATAAGTGACTAGTGCAGACAATAGAGGAGTAGTGTTATAAGTACGTTGGAGTAGGTCAGTTAATTAGTAAGCATATAGGTTAAGTTTTGTAAAATTTTTTAATTATTCAAAGCATTGAAAAACAATGAAGGTAAGGGATGCGATTTGGAACATGATTGACAGGATCGAGGGAAGTTTGAACTCAAATGCTTTCCCTCACTATGCAGACCAAGAATCTGGTAAATTTTTTACACTGAAAACGGAGACTGGACAGGCGGATTTTGGATAGGTCTTCTATGGCTTGCTCACTTGAAAACTAAGGAAGAGAAGTTCTTAATTAGGGCAGAGGACTTTCTAAGTAAACTAAAAAATAGGTTTCCCTCTAAGACTGTATTTAAATCTTTCCTGTTCTATTACGGTGCTTCAATAGGAGAGATTTTATATCAAAACGAGAAAGCTAAAGGGATAGGACTTCGAGGAGCGGAATCGTTAATTGAAATGTACAATGAGGAGTCCCAAGTCATCCCATTGGGCTTGGAGGCGGAGGAATCCCATAGCGTAGGGGAAAGCGAAGTCAATGTTGATAGTGTAATAGCAACCCCATTCCTTTCCTGGGCCTATTACAAGAGCGGAAACACGAGAATGCTAAAGGTGTCTTTAAACCACGCATTAAGGCTTTCAGAATTAATCAACCAAGAAGGAAGGGTTATTCAATCGGCTTCTCTAAGAGGTTGTAGAGTCCTAAGGAAGTACACCCATAAAGGATATAGCGATCAAAGTACCTGGGCAAGAGGTCAGGCGTGGGCAATGATAAACTATACATTATCATATTATTGGGTTAAGGATATTTACTTTCTAGAATTAGCAAGATTGACCTCGAATTGGTGGATAAGGAATTTACCTAGTGATTACGTAAGCTTCTGGGACTTCGATGACCCAAAAATACCTAATACTAAGAAGGATACTTCAGCTACTGCGATAGCTGCTAATTCCCTTCTTAAATTACATGAAATGACTAATAATGATTTGTATAGGGAAGTAGCGCAAAAGAGCGTTGAAGCGCTCATTAACAATTATTTAACACCGTTAAGTCAAGGAGATGCGAGACCAAAGGGGATGTTAATAAATGGGTGTTATAACATGAGGATCAATTTGGCTACTGAGGCAGAACTAATATGGGGAGATTACTTCTTGTTCGAAACTTTATTGAGACTAAATGGAGACTTAAAAGCCATGTTCTGATTCCTTTAAAGGTCTTAATTTATCATTGGGCTAGCTTTATGAACTAGGAACAAATCCTTGGGAAAATAGGGAGATCTTCATTATAGATAACTACATAGTGTTATTTATATAATAACAAGGGCAATTGGACAATAGTAAAACAACTGTAAGCGCTTTAGAAATTAACGTGAGGGAATTTGGGAGGATTAGGTTAGTATCTTTTCAACAAGAGGTAGTGAAGATGAATAATAGTTATACAAAATGTTAAAGGCAAAAAATTGAAGGATAAAGCAATATGAAAGTTCATTGCTCATTTAACGTTAAGTGAGGGATATAAGTAAACTATGATGGTTTTATATAAAAACGTGGGTAAAAGTAAGAAAGGTTTAATAATGTAGGAACACATATACGAATTATGTTTCCCCTTCAAATTGTGTCAGATATTGCAATAATTAGTGGCTCCTTGGCAATGTTATATTCTATTCTATTGCTAAATAACTTAGTGAACCAACTAACTTTACTCAAGGGAAAGTTCCAGTCAAAGTCAGTGAATAACTTAATTAAATCGTTGATTTATCTGTTTACTGAAAGCGAGACATCTGACTTACTTGAGGAGATAGTAATATTTTATAATATGTATAAAGAGTACGAAGTGAAGAGGAAGATAATAGAGGAGGTCTCTAATAGGAGTAAAAAGGTTATAAGCGACATTGAGGACGTGTTAAAGAAAGCAAAGGACGTGTATGTTGTAGATGACGATATAAAGAAGATCAGGTTAGATTTGAAAGTGCTGAAATTAGGTGTAATAAGCGTTATTATTGCTGATTTAGTTTTAATCGCAATGAAATTAATAGGAATACAGGCAGAGTACATTTTCTTGGTTTACGTATCTATGGCTTATGGTTTGGCAATAATAATAGCTTTCCTAGTCTTAATAGCGTTAAAGAGGAGGAGGTTGATGAAGAAAGTTAGCGAAATAAATGATAAGTAGACACATGAATAATTGTTCATATAAAAATAAAAGCTAACAGGATGAAATAGTATAGAGTGAAATGAAGTTAAGGATAAACGCTAAGAAGGAGGAATTAAGGTGTGAGAACTGCGGCATTGCTTTAAGCACTTATAATATATATAAGAGGAAGATAAATGGAGTAGAACATTACTTCTGTTGCTCTCATTGCGCAGACGAATATGAGGCATCAGCCATAAGGTGCTGCTAGTTTGAAAGATTTGGCAATAATTGGTTATGGCGCTGCAGGTTTTTCAGCACTTATAAGGGCTAATGAACTTGGGATAAAACCAGTACTTATAGGAAAGGGTGAAATAGGGGGGACTTGCGTAAACGTAGGTTGCGTTCCATCAAAGAAAGTTCTTTGGATAGGGGGAGTATATAATTATGCAAAGAAGGCTTGCGGAGAAGGTTGTTACCCCGATTTCTTTAACGCCTTCATCAAGAAAGAGGAAACAGTTAAGCAACTGAAGAAGGCCAAATACGAGGACGTACTCTCATATTATGACGTTGAGTTAATCAATGGAGAAGCCCACTTCGTCTCGCCATTTGGAGTTAAAGTTAATAATAAGTTAATAGAAGCAAAGAAATACATAATAGCTACAGGATCTTCACCTATTATACCTGAAATTAAGGGGTTAAGGGAAGCAGGGTTTTGGACGAATGTAGAAGCTCTAAGCCCTAGGAAAAAGGTTGAGTCCTTAATAATCATAGGTGGAAGGGCCCTTGCCTTGGAGTTTGCTCAAATGTATAGGAGATTAGGAGTAGAAGTCGCTTTAATTCAGAGGAGTCCCCTTCTCATCCCAAACTATGAACCGGAGGTTTCACTTAAAGCAAGGGAAATCTTGGAGAGGGAAGGAATTTACGTTATAACGAGAGCTGAAGTAAAGGAAGTGTTAAGGAAGGGAGAGACGAAAATAGTCAAGACTAACAAGGGCGACATAGAGGGAGAAGAGATACTTATAGCCACTGGAAGGAAACCAAATACAGACATTGGGTTGGAGAAGGCTGGGGTAGAATTGAATGAAAGGGGAGGGATCAAAGTGAATGAAGAGCTCAGGACTACTAACGAGAACATATTTGCAGCTGGAGACGTAATAGGTGGGCCAATGCTCGAGTCGCTAGCTGGAAAGGAAGGCTCAGTGGCTTGTGAGAACGCAATTAAAGGAACTCATAAGAAAATTGATTTCCTAAGCGTACCTCAAGTAATCTTCACTCAGCCAAATATCGCTAAAGTGGGTTTAACTCAAGAGGAGGCGGAAGCCAATTATGAAATATCCTCTAGGATAGTGTACATGAAGGATATTGCAAAGGCGAACATAATTGAGGAGACCGAAGGTTTAATAAAGATGGTCATTGAAAGGAACACGAAGAAAATCCTTGGGGTCAACATTATATCAGAACACGCTTCCGAAATAATAAACGAAGCATCTTTGGCAATAAAGTTAAGGGCAACTATTGACGATATAATAGATACCGTGCACGTTTTCCCAACTATGTCTGAGTCATTAAAGATGGTATCTTTATCATTTTATAGAGATATAACAAAGATGAGTTGTTGCGTTGACTAAATTTTTATAAAATTCTCTTTTTTCCCATAATGTAAATATTAAGTACTGATAGAGGAATTAAAGATTTTAGGATGGTCCAGGGCATAGTCCTTATTTCTCCATTAAAGACTTCATTCTGGATTAATTAGAGTATTAGTAACTAATAAGAACCCTTAGCTTAATTTGATAGCTCAACAAAGAACTTACCATTTCATGAAGAGTACTAACTGCAAGGGAAAATCCATTTGGTTTTGACCCTACTTAAGGGAAGTGCCTTTAGAGTTCATATTTAATAAGGGCGATTTCTACTCTCACCTCCTAAAAAGCCAAGTTCTAAAGAGGAGTTATGAGTGTTAATAACCTCCTCAGTATTTCTCATATATCCTGATAAATTCCATAGTGTGCTGAATAGCCTTAAATAAGTTCTCAATCCTAATGCTTTCGTTTGGTGCATGAGCATTTGAATATGGGTCCCCAACTCCTATTGCACTTACAGCGTCCCTTATCTTTGCCACATGAGTGAATAGACCCATTGGTTGGGTTCCAGCACTATTAGGTATTATTATTGGTTCTACGTTATACACAATCCTAGCAGACTCTACCATGGCTTTAACTACTGGTAAATTAGGAGAAGTCCTCACAGGCCTTTCAAGCCCCAAAACTTTGATATCCCCTCTGAATCCATTTTCCCTTAAATGGTTGACTATTAATTCTAGTATTTTCCTTGGGTCTTGGTCTGGAACTAACCTGAAGTCGAGTTTTGCAAAAGCCTTCCTTGGAACTATCGTCTTACTCTCTTCACCTATGTAGCCTGAATACAAACCATCTATATTACATGTAGGTTCAGTAAACAGCGCTTTAACAACTTTCAACCTGTCGGTATATTTTAACTCCTTAGCTCCTAAAGCTTTCTTGAATTCCTCCACATCCAAATCGTATTTTTCTATTAAATCCTCAAATTCCCTTCCCAATTCCCTAACGTCCTCGTAGAACCCCTTTATGAGTATTTTACCCTTTTCATCAATCATTGTATTTAAAATTTTAATGAGGAGCCAAGCAGGATTATAAACTATTGGGGCATTAGATGAATGTAAATCCCTTTCCCCAGTCTCTAGGTCAAGTTGAATATATACTAACCCTTTAACGCCTAGAACTATTTGAGGCCTTCCCTTCAAATCCAACGTGCTTCCCTCCATCACTACTGAATCAGCACGTATTTCCCCTGCGTTTTCCTTAACGAATTCCTCAAGGTTTGGACTACCTATTTCCTCCTCCCCCTCAAAGAGGAACTTGACGTTAATCCCGAGTTCCCCCCTCTCCATTAGCTCCTTGACTGCAAACAGTCTAGCTATGAGTGTACCCTTATTGTCCGAACTACCTCTTGCGTATATTCTATCCCCTATTATTTTAGCTGAAAATGGGCTGAATTTCCATTCGTTTACAGGGTCTACTGGTTGAACATCGTAGTGGTTATAAAAGAGTATTGTCCTTTTAGCGTTCTTTACTTTGACTTCCCCTATTAATACCGGATGTCCCTTAGTTTTCTTTACCTCACCTTTAATCCCAAACCTATTCATTAGGTCTCTTAGGTAAAAAGCTGTTTCCTCTATTCCTTCACCTGTTGCTGATATCGAAGGGAGTTTTAGGAAATTTATGAACTCATTTAATATTTCCTCCCTATTTTTCAAATCCATGTAGTGAGTTAGGAAAATGAAATAATAAGGCTATTGAGCTAGGGGTTTTTGGCTCCACTCAATTTTCATGAATTTTATTTGATCTTGCCTTTATGCCTCATCAAGTTAACTGAAATTCCCTTTTCCTTCCCCTAGCAAACTACACTAGTTTGGCTGTCACAATTCAATTTGGTAAAAACGGGATGCAGGTTAAATACCAAGACTTAGAGACCAATAGTAGTGTCATCATGCAGTCATCTTATTCCATATTGTTTAGTAATATTATATTGGATTATCTCTAATATTCTGTACTCCTTTTATAGAAGCCTAATTTAAGGTAGTAGTCTCCCTTGAGTAAATCAAAGAGTACATAATGTCCAACAATGCATCTACTCTATATAATCATTTCTATTGAAGACGGGTTAAGTACTCAGCACTTAGTGGACCTTTAATTTTCTATACGTTTATCATTTTACCTCGCGTGATTCCATTGAAAACTTTGGACTAAGTCTTCCTTTTTATATTCAATTACGAGAGCATAGAAATAAGCGGTTCCTTAAGTAATATCAACTAGTAAAGTGTTATATTGAATATTGTTAAAAATTTAGTTTCAAGAATTTTTATATAATGTTTATGTTTAGTTATAAATTACTATGTATGGAGAAATCTTAATAAATGGGATTTGTAGCTGATTCCCGATGCCATAAATTTCCTAAAAAAATATGAGTAAGAATTGAAATAAAACCTCATTAACTTTTTTCAGAAAACGTTATTTAACATTTAATTAACTCTTAAAACTTCTGTATGAATACTTCTAAGAGTGAAAAGGAAACTAACTTTAATTGAGGCTACTGCAATAGGTTTAGGTAACATTATAGGAGCAGGAATATTCGTAATGGCAGGAAGCATAATATATTTAGCAGGACCTGCAGCTCTTATCTCTTTCGTAATAACTGGGCTTTTAGCCATGAGCATAGGTATTAATAGCGCTGAATTGGCCTCTAAATATCCTAATACAGAAGGAGGAGTTTACTCTTTTGCGAAGCTAACAATGGGAGACTTTATGGGTTTTTTAGTAGGATGGATGAGGACGGTATCTTATGCTGTCTCTGGAGCTGCAACAGCCTTAGGTTTCGCAAGCTATTTACCAATTCAATTTACATACCTTATATCAGTCTTGTTAATAATAGTATTATCCGTAATTTACTTATTTGGTCTTAAACTTGCCTCAGAGATAGAGACATTGTTAGTTATAATTAATATCTTAGGCCTTATAACATTCATAATATTCTCCTTAATATTCGGTAAGTTCTCAGTATCGCACTTAAAACCCTTAGCGCCTCACGGTGTTTCTGGAATATTCGCAGGGGCTTCACTAGCCTTCTTCGCTTATTCAGGTTTTAACACCATAGCTACATTAACTCCAGATGTAGAAGACGGTGAGAGGACAGTACCAAAAGCCATAATATTATCTCTGATAATAACCTCAGTCCTCTATATTCTCGTAGTCTTCTCCATGCTTTATATTTTACCTTGGGAAGTTTATGGAACTCAAGGAAATCCATTGACTTTCGCTTTGCAGAGTGTTAAAGCCCCATTAATAGTAATATTATCAGTATCTGGTACGGCTATAATAGCTACGGTGACCGTTACCCTCTCTACTATTATTGCAACAGTTAGAACGATAAAGCAAATGGCCAAAGATGAGCTTATACCTAAGGGAATATCTAAGGATAAGTTAGTTGTTTTAATAACTGCATCTATAATGATTGCTTCTTTAGCCTTAGGTAACGTTGAAGTAATAGGTTTAGTTTCCAATTTTGGTACGGTATTTTCCTACATTACAACAGCTATCGCTGTTGTAATTTCCAGGAGGAGAGGGATAAAGGGTAAGTTCAGTTCTCCTCTTTACCCATGGCTCCAAATACTATCTATAATACTCTCATTATTAGTAATGTTATCCTTAGGTGAGGAATCCCTAATACTAGGTGTTTTATTAATTATAATAGGAATTATAATACATCAAATTCACGTTCAAATTAACATAGTGGAGAAAGGTAAATCTCTTAAACCTCACGGTGAATTACCTTAAAACAAACTTCCATCAGTTTTCATCAAGAATTAATAGCATTGAGAAGACATTTAGGAAAAGTAAAAACATGTAAAATGCTACTCGTTATAGAGGTATTTATATCTAAATAAAGACATTATTTTTGCGCTTAAGTTAATTTGTATTAATATTCTCTTTAAGATAATATGATACTAGAATACAATAATAGATATAAGTTAAAATATAGTTTTAAGTTATATCTAAATCCTGTTAATAAGTTGAGAGAGTTAATAGCGTCGTTAATAATCTATATAGTTTTATTTAAAAAACATGTATTGCTTTAATTCTATTATATGAAAATTCCCCTCCTTTATATGATAATTATATAGTTTACTATATAATACTATCAGAGATTTTAATTTATGACGATTCTGCCCCTTTTATTGAGCGAGTTTAATCTCCATATAAATGCTTAATAGCAAGAAGTCCTTATCTTTAACATACTAGCCTTTCATTAGAAGCTATTATTAAATCAAGGTCAGATATTAGTTTATCCTTTTTCCCTTTATAATAAAGCTCGGGTATTCTATAGTTACTTTCTCATCCAAAGGTTAATATTGCATAAGTCTTCTTTAACTGATCTAGAGCTTTTGACCTTTTGACCTTATCCAAAAGCCTAATAACTTCCATTACAGAAATTATAGAAAGAGAATTATCAATATTATTTATCTACCTTTCATTACATCTATTAGTACTAAGGTATCAATTAAGGTCATATTATAAGCTCATCGTACATCTTTTTGTCTCTACTCTCTATTTTTTAATATTCTCGTTCCTGATACTTTGATCCAGTTAAATTGTCGACCATGTTTTCCCCAGGTGGGGAGAGTTATACTATACCAAATTAATTGACTTAATATATATAGAGAGGAGATACGTAAGTATAAAGAACGTCGAATTGTAAATGATAGACCAAAACGGTTTAGCTATTGTAAGAATAATTATGTATAGTTTTAAGTTCTAAAAATATTAAAGGTAGAAAATTTTAGCAGAAACAGATAAATACCTAAAGAGAATCTTATACTAAGATGCATAGGCCATTAGTACTAGACCTCTCAGAAGTAAGTATAAAGGACTCCAATATCGTTGGAGGAAAAAACGCTAGTATAGGAGAGCTAATGAAGTCAGGAATTAGGACTCCAATAGGCTTTGCAATAACTGCTTTCGCTTACGATTACTTTTTGGAACATGGAAAACTAAGGGAGAAAATAGAGGAAATAATTAAGCACTTAGACTTCAGGGAAATAGGAAACGTAAATAGGGCATCTGCAAGGATAAGGAACCTGATAGAGGAGTCTCCATTTCCCATTGACTTAGAGGAGCAAATAATATCTCATTATAGGGAACTAGGAAGGAAATTAAACAGGAAGGATCCTGAGGTCGCAGTGAGGAGTAGCGCCACCGCAGAGGACTTACCTGATGCCAGTTTTGCAGGTCAACAGGACACTTACCTATTTGTTTCAGGCGAGGAGAATGTCCTTAAATACGTGAAGAAATGCTTTAGCTCAATATTCACACCTAGGGCTATGATATATAGGCAAGAAAAGGGCTTTGATCACTTATCAATAAAGCTAAGTGTGGGGGTAATGCAAATGATAAACAGCAAGTCCTCTGGAGTTTGCTTCACTATAGATCCTGTTACCGGAGATGAAAACGTTATTGTAATAGAAGGCTCTTGGGGTATAGGGGAATCAGTAGTCCAAGGGAGGGTAATGCCAGATAGGTTTATAGTAGACAAGAAGACCCTTGAAATTAAGGCTAAGAACATCTCTGAGAAAAAGGTTATGACGGTAAGGGACAGGGACTCAAAGTTTGGTACTTATTCAAACGAAGTGCCCGTTCCTGAGGAACTAAGGAATAAACCATGCATAAGCGACGAAAAGGTAATTGAGTTGGCTAAGATGGCACTGATGATCGAGGAACACTATAAGAGACCTGTTGACATTGAGTGGGCTCTGAACTCTGAAGACAATCAAATTTACATAGTTCAAGCCAGGCCAGAGACAGTATGGAGCATAAAGAAGGTTGACAACGTAATAATAAGGGGAATCCCAGCTTCTCCAGGAAGGGTATCAGGAAGGGTTCAAGTATTATTAGATGTAAAGGACATACCAAACTTCAGGAAGGATTCAATATTGGTAACAAAGATGACTACTCCTGACTGGATGCCTGCGATAAGCAAAGCGAAGGCTATAGTAACTGATGAAGGTGGAATGACTTCCCATGCAGCTATAGTTTCCAGGGAATTGGGAATACCATGTATAGTGGGAACTAAGGAAGCAACTAAAGTCCTTAAATCAGGTCAATTAGTTACGGTTGATGGAACGTTAGGAGTTGTGTTGGAAGGGGAGGTGAAGGGAGAGGAGAAGGAGCAGAAGGTAATAGAAATTAAGGAGAAGGTTACAATAAGGGAGACTTATCCTGTAACAGCCACTAAGATTTACATGAACTTGGGAGAGCCCGCAAAGATTGATGAATATAAAGACCTCCCATTTGATGGGATAGGGCTAATGAGAATAGAGTTCATAATATCAGAGTGGGTAGGTCAACATCCACTTGATTTGGCTGAGAAGGGAGGTGAGGAAGTATACATAGGGAAGTTAGCCGAGGGAATTGCCAAGGTAGCTCAAGCTATTTACCCAAGACCTGTTGTGGTTAGGTTCAGTGATTTCAAGAGCAATGAATACAGGGCTCTAAAGGGAGGGGAAAAATATGAGCCTATAGAATCAAATCCAATGCTTGGTTGGAGGGGAGTTTCAAGGTATATAAGCAAGGACTTCGAGAGGGCATTCAGGATGGAGTGCAGGGCAATAAAGAGGGTTAGGGAGGAAATGGGACTAAAGAACGTCTGGGTAATGTTGCCCTTTGCTAGGACTGTTTGGGAGGTAAAGAAAGCCCTCAAAATAATGGAAGAGGAAGGCTTAGTTAGGAGTGAAGACTTCAAGGTGTGGATAATGGCTGAAGTGCCCAGTGTAGTTTTCCTTGTTGATGAGTTTGCTAAGTTAGTTGATGGGTTTAGCATAGGGAGTAACGATCTAACCCAGCTAGTTTTGGGGGTAGACAGGGACTCAGGTGTTTTAGCCTCCTTAGGTTACTTCGACGAAAGGGATCCTGCGGTCAAGAGGGCGCTAGAGATCCTAATTGAGGGGGCTCACAGGAATAACATAACCGTTAGTATATGCGGTCAAGCACCTTCTGTTTACCCTGAAATAACTGAGTTTTTAGTAAGGCTAGGGATAGATAGCGTCAGTGTAAACCCAGACACAGTAATATCAACAAGGAAACTTGTTGCTAGTGTGGAGCAGAAAATAATATTAGAAGGGATAAGGAAGTTGAATAGCGGGAATAACTTACATAAATCTCAATGAAATGCCATATTGAAAAGCTTCAAGTAAAACCCCTTAACTCTCTCATCATTGAACTTAACATCAGAAATTATAGGTGAGACCTCTGAGTAGTCAACTTTAACCTCATTAGCTGAAAATGAGAAGAGCGACTCCCCATCGAAATTCCTTATAAAGGAGGATTTCCCCTTAATGTAAATGCATTTAGGGGGAACTATGAATATTATTGTTGCCTTCCCCCTTTCAATTAAATTACTTCTCGTCCTCGAATTGGAGTGAACGAAGAACATTATGTCCCCCCTCTCATTAGCTTTCATTTGATATGGAGAAAGTAATGATACGTGGGGGTAATAATCGCTATCTAGAGTGAGGAGGAAGATTACTTTATTATCCCTCTTCTCATTATTTAAAACACTTAGGACTTCCATAGGTAACTTATTCATAATTAATTATTTTCCCCTTGACTTTTAAGCTTTAAAATGAAAATAAATTATGGGTACACCCTTCTACGATATGGCCTTAATAAGGAACTTCATTTCAAACTTAATTAAGATTTACGAAGAAGAGAAAGGCAAGGTAGAGTTAAAAGAATTAGTTAAGAAGCTATATCAAGTAGATCCTCAAAACAGGGAAAGAATTTGCAATTCAGGGTTAAACGCGAGTGAACTAGAGGAGATAACCATGGAAGTAATGAAGTATATATTGAATCTTGAGGAAGGAAAGGAAACTATGGTGAATTTAATCGCCAGCACTCTTTTGAAAAACTGCTAAACTTTTAAGTTTTGAATATTAATCCGTTATCATGAAGATTTCAGAAATTGAAATATTTCAACTTGGTCAAGAAGCCGAGAAAGGGAGTTCTCTCTGGGCATCAAACATGATTGTCCTCAGATTAACTACCTCAGATGGTTATGTAGGTTACGGAGAAGCAGTGCCTACACTGAGGAACCTGACGGTTATAGAGGCATTAAGGGAAGTGGCGAGGGTTTACAAGGGCAAAGATCCTTTCGACGTTGAGAGGAACAGGTGGGAGTGGTTTAAGCACGACTTTTACTTAAAGAGATCGTTTGAGTCAACCACTGCCTTGAGTGCTTTTGACATAGCATCTTGGGATATCATTGGTAAGGTCCTAGGTACACCTATCTTCAGGCTTTTAGGAGGAGAGTTTAGGGAGAAGGTGAAGACATATGCAAATGGATGGTATTCAGACTGTGTTACACCGGAGCAATTTGCGGAAAAGGCTAAGGAAGTTGTTAGAAAGGGCTATAAGGCCCTAAAGTTCGATCCATTTGGAGCGTACTTCGATTATATAACTGAAAAGGGATTAAAGGATGCGGAGGAAAGGGTTAAAGCAGTTAGGGAAACGGTGGGAGAAGAAGTGGAGATATTAATAGAACATCATGGAAGGTTCAATCCGAACTCAGCAATAATGATAGCCAAGACTTTGGAGAAATATAACCCCCTCTTCATGGAAGAACCAGTACATCCAGAAAACATTGAGGGTTTAAGGAAATACAGGGAGTCGACTTCCCTTAGGATAGCTTTGGGAGAGAGGATAATTTCCAAGGAAGAGGCAATAATTTATGTAAAGGAAAAATTGGTCGATTTCCTTCAACCTGATATAACTAACATAGGGGGAGTTACTGAATTAAAGAAGCTAAATGGCATTGCTGAGGCATTTGGTATTGAAATGGCTTTTCACAATGCGTTTGGACCAATTCAGAACGCCGTTACAATTCAAATGGACGCTTCTCTACCAAACTTCCTCATTCAGGAGTCCTTTTACGATTTCTTCCCTAATTGGAAAAGGGAGTTAGTATTCGACCAGACTCCAGTGATTAATGGATATTATAGTGTGCCTAGGAAGCCTGGGATAGGAGTTGATGTAAATGAGAAAGTTCTGGAAAAATACAGGATAAGTGGAATGGAGTACTTTAACCCTGAGGAACCGCTATGGGTTGTTAAGAACACGTGGAAGAACATAAGGTGATGAGGCTTACGAGGTCTGAGGGGATGATGTACCAGCTAAGTACTGAACAATATAGTTTTTTGTATATTTTTAAATTAATTAAAATTTTAAAATTAACACAACAGACTCCAACCTAAAACTTATAATTATATAAACTAAATATACAGCATGGCTAGGAACGTAGCAATAGTTGGAGTGGGAATGTCGAAGTTTGGAGTTAGAACGGACGTGAACCTTCAGGAATTAGCTTGGGAGGCTGTAAAGCAATCCCTCGAGGAATCTAACCTTGAGCAAAAGGATATAGAGTATTTCGTTGTAAGCAACACAGGGCCTTGGAGCGCAGAACCTTTACCTGCAGTTGTAGTTGGGGAGTACTGCAACCTCTCCCCTAAAGGGACTATGAGAGTGGAGGCTGCATGTGCAAGCGGTAGTGCAGCTATAAGGGAGGCATACTTGGCAGTGAAATCAGGGGAGGTTGAAATAGCAATGGCTATAGGAGTAGAGCAGATGCATCAATCACCTAACCCTAATGTAGTAGAGATGATAGGGAGAGCAGGGAACTTCTTCTGGGAGTTCGAGAACTTCGGCTTGACTTTCCCTGGTTACTACGCTCTATACGCAACCTCATATATGGCTAAATACGGTATGAAGGTAGAGGATTTAGGGAACATCGCTATTAAGAACCATCATTATGGCTCCTTTAATCAATATGCCCACTTCCAAAGGGAAATAACTATGGAGGAATACTTAAAGTCAAGGATGGTTGCATATCCATTAAAGCTCTTGGATTCCTCTCCTATTACTGATGGAGCTGCAGCAGTAATATTAGCTTCAGAGGACGTAGCTAAGAAAATCACCGACTCCCCAGTTTGGATAACCTCCCAAGGGGTTGGGACTGGAACTGCCAACTTATCTAAGAGGAACGACTTCACCTCAATAGAGGCAAGCGTCATTGCGGCAAAGGAAGCTTACAAGAGGGCTAAAATTGATTTCGAAAACTCGTATAAGTACTTTGATGTTGCTACTGTTCACGATTGCTTTACTATTGCGGAAATATTAGCGTATGAAGATTTAGGGTTTGCTAGGAGGGGAGAAGGGTATTTGTTGGCAAGGGAAAACCAGACTTATATAGGGGGGAGGATTCCAGTTAACTTGGACGGAGGGCTCAAAGCAAAAGGTCATCCGATAGGCGCAACAGGAGTAGGTATGGCAGTTTCTCTAGTTAAGCAATTACAACAGAGAGCGCCAAAGGGTGCACAGGCTGAGATAAAGAATGGGAGGGCTGTCTCTCATAATGTGGGGGGAACAGGGCATTACGCTTATGTGACAATATACTCCCTTTCTAAGAGTGGATGAGATGAGCATCAGTAAGGTAAAGGAGGGAATAGATCAGGAAGTAGTAAAGCAATTGAAGCAACTAGACGATTTAGTTAAGCTTACAGGCCTTCCTATAATATCTGAAGCAAAGACTGGAAACCCATTATGGGTAGACGTTAGGGAGCTAACTCTTAGATACCAAATACCAATAGGGAAAATAAGGAAGTTCTTTGAGAGGCTTAGGGAAGGAAAGGTTGTTGCTACAAAATGCGATAAATGCAATACCATATATTTCCCCCCTCAGGACGATTGCACTAAATGCAAGGTTTCAGGATTAAGGGAGGTAGAGATTAAGGGGGAAGGTGAATTAATAAGTTACACTATAATAAACGTTAAGCCAGTCAGCTTCTCTCATTACAGGGACTACATAGTGGGAATAGCTAAGTTCGGTGAAGTCAACGTTTTAGCATGGCTTAATGCAGAGGCTAGTAAAACTAGGATAGGAATGAAAGTAAAGCTTAGTGTGGTAAAGAGGGAACCAGAGGGATATTTGATTTACGAGCTCTCACCTTTGGAGAACAAATGATCTTTATCATTTAAAACACACAAACAGCTCAGCTTTATAATTATTTAAGGGATTTTTTATCGATTAAAGTGTTTCCATTCAATGAAATAACTGATTTTAAAATAGATATAAGTGAAGAGCAAGAATTGTTCAGGAAGGCAGTAAGGGAATTCGCTGAAAACGAGTTAGCTAATAGGGTAATGGAGATAGAGAGGACAAACGAGATCCCAGAGGACCTAATTGAGAGAGCTATAAAGCTAGGATTCACTGGAATAGGAATCCCCCAGGAATATGGTGGACAAGGAGGGGGGTCTTTAATGAGTGCTATACTAAATGAGGAGCTTTCAAGGTTCTCTCCTGCTTTTGCATCAGCAATAACCATAAACCACCTCTTCACCATACCAGTCTTAATATTTGGTACAGAGGAGCAGAAGAGGAAATACATTCCACCAATAGCAAAGGGAGAGGCGTTCGCAGCTCACGCGAACACAGAACCAGGCGCTGGGAGTGATGTTGCAGGAATAAAGACTACATCGAGGAAGGAGGGGAAATACTATATAATAAATGGAAGGAAGTATTTCATTACTGGTGCAGATAGGGCTAAGTACTTCGTTGTATCAGCCAGGACAAGTGAACCTCCAAGTCCTAAAGAGAGGTGGAAGGGTTTAACATTCTTCATCGTTGAAAGGGATTTCCCAGGAGTCAAGGTTGGTCAAAAGATAAGGGTAATAGGGTTAAGGGGGGAACAACCTAATGAAGTTATACTTGATAACGTTAAAGTACCAGAGGAAAATGTTCTAGGTAAAGAAGGCGAGGGTTTCAAAGTAGCAGTAACCACTTACGATAAGGGAAGAGTTGGAGTTGCAGCTCAGACAGTTGGTTTAGCTCAAGGAGCGTTTGAGAGGGCGTTCAAGTACTCCTTAGAAAGAAAGGCATTTGAGAGACCAATAATATCTTACGAAGGAATTGCCTTTAAGATAGCCGAGATGTTAATGGAAATACAGGCAGCTAGGTTATTAACTTATTGGGCTGCTACTCTAAGCGATAAGAACAGGCAGGGGGCTGTCTTAGCTGCTTCCCTTGCTAAAGTCTTTGCCACTGAAGTAGCGGAGAAAGTGTCCTCAATGGCAATAAAAATTCACGGGGGGGCTGGAGTTGATCAAGAAGTGGGTATAGAGAGGTATTTAAGGGATGCGATAATAACTACAATATACGAGGGGACAAACGATATACAGAAGATAACGATAGCAAGGCAAATGGTTAAGAGGGCTTTAGGAAGAGAGCTGGGGTTGATGTAAATGTTGTTCAGGAAGGTCTCAGTTATTGGAGCTGGGTCAATGGGGCATGGGATTGCTGAGCTAGTAGCTTTGGCTGGATATGAGGTCTGGCTCAACGATGTTTCAGACGAAATTCTTAAAAGGGCTTTAGACAGGATAAGGTGGAGCTTAAGCAAGCTGAGCGAGAAGGGGCAAATAAAAGAAGGGGTAAATGAGATCCTCTCAAGAATTAAAGTAACAGTTAACCAAGAGGAAGCTTTAAGGGGTTCTGACTTAGTAATTGAGGCTGTTTTAGAGGATATAAACGTTAAGAAGAAGGTGTTTGCGAAGGCAGATGAACTTGCTTCAAGTGAAGCTATATTGGCTTCTAACACTAGTAGCTTACCTATAACCGAAATAGCCCAAGCAACTAAGAGGCCTGAGAGGGTTATAGGGATGCACTTCTTCAACCCCCCAGTCTTAATGCCCTTAGTTGAGATAATTAGAGGAGAAAAGAGCTCAGAGGAGTCCATTAAGAAGGCTTACGATTTTGCTAAAGCAATAGGAAAGGAACCAGTTTTAGTAAATAAGGATCTTCCAGGCTTTCTAGTTAACAGGATATTAACTAGAGTACAAGACATAGCTTGTTATTTGGTCGAGAAGGGGAAAGCTAGCGTTATAGAAATAGATGCTACCTCCATTTATGATCTGGGTTTCCCCATGGGGGTTTTCTTATTAGCTGATTACACAGGGTTAGATATAGCTTACAGCGTTTTCAAGGCAATGAGTGAGAGGGGATTCAAGGCTTATGACTGTAAAACTATTGAAAGTAAGTACAGGGAAGGGAATTTAGGGGTAAAGACTGGTAAGGGGATATATAATTACCCTGCCCCAGGCAAATACGAGAGACCTAAGATACCTTTTGATAAGTTGAGGAGGGAAATATCAATAATCCTTCTCTCCCCTGCAGTTAATGAGGCGGCTATGTTTTTAAGGGAGAGGATCGCTACTAGGGAGGACATAGACAAGGCATGTAAGTTAGGTTTGGGCTGGCCTAAGGGAATACTTGAATACGCCGATGAATTTGGAGTGGATAACGTTGTTAAGGCATTAGAGAGCCTGTGGAAGGAGGGCTTAAGTTACTTAGCCCCTGACCCCCTCTTAATCCAAATGGTTAAGGAAGGGAAAATAGGTAAGAAGGTAAATTCAGGTTTTTACGACTATGAAAAGGAGGAAGAGAGGAAGTTCTCCACGATAATAGTGAGGATAGAGAAACCAATAGCCTGGATAACTTTAAACAGACCTGAGAGGTTGAACGCTATAAACGATCAATTAGCTAAAGAACTAAACAGTGCATTAGATGAACTAGAGGAAAGGGAAGAGGTTAGAGTAATAGTAATAACTGGAACAGGAAAGGCATTCAGTGCAGGTGCAGATATCACTTCCTTCATCGGTTTAACGCCAGTAAAGGGAATGATGCTTTCTAGGAGGTTACAGGAGCTATATAATAAGATACAGTTCTTAACTAAACCAGTAATTGCCTCAATAAATGGATATGCATTAGGAGGAGGGCTGGAATTGGCAATGGCATGTGATATTAGGATAGCATCAGATAAGTCTCAGTTTGGTCAACCAGAGATAAATTTAGGGATAATTCCAGGGGCAGGAGGAACACAGAGGTTGCCTAGGATAGCAAGGAAGTTAACGGAAATAATATATACAGGGGAAATGATAGACGCAAAGAGGGCTTTAGAGGGCGGTTTAGTGGATAGAGTAGTTGAACATCAATATTTAGAGCAGGAAACTAGAAAGATAGCAATGAAGTTGGCTGAGAAACCTCCACTTGCAATAGCAGCTGCTAAATACGCTATTAACTTCGGCCTAAACACTGATATATGGACTGGGTTAGCTTATGAGGCGAGCCTGTTCGGTATTCTGTTTAGTACAAAAGATGTTATAGAGGGAGTTAGCGCCTTCTTGGAGAAGAGGAGGCCAAACTTCAAGGGGGAGTAGTTTTTAAAAACTTAATGCCCCTTAATCACAGGTAAAAAGCTGTGGAGGAGAGGAGAACATTTGCTTTCGTGATTTCCACGTATGCTATTTTAACAGTTATAAAACTCATGGGAGGGGTTCTCTCAGGTAGCCTAGCATTGATTGCTGACGGAGTAGATAACGTTTACAACATACTGACCTCCTTTTTAGCTTACAAGTTCTATATAATGTCTAAGATGCCAGCAGATGTAAAGCATCCCTATGGGCACTCTAAGTTCGATACGCTTGGAAGCATAATAATTTCAATGATAATGATATCAGTAGGTTCTTCAATAGTTACTGCCTCAATGATAAACCTCTCCCACCCAGTTAATGAAGTAGGGATTTATTATGCGTCCATAAGCTTAATAATAATGATTTGCGTCTCTGTTGCTTACTTGTTATTAGGTAAGAGAACTGGGAGCAGCTCGATTAAGTCTGAACTAAGGCATACCTTATCAGATCTCCTTCAAACCACGTTATCATTAATAAGTGTGTTGCTTTCCTTAAGCGTATCCCCTATTTTCAATGGTAGTATCGCTTCAATAGTAGGAGCTTTATTAATCTATCAAGCTGGGAAGAATTTATGGGAGGTTAAGGACGTTATAGTTGACAGCGAGATATCTGAGGTCAGGAATACAGTTGAGGAAACGCTTAGGGGGATAAACAATGCAAGCCTAAGGAAGGTAGTTACTACTTTTTCTGGAAGGAACACTGTAAGGGTTGAATTGTATATACAAGTAGACTCTAAGATGAGTGTTGAGGAATCTCATGAGATAGCGCATCAAATTGAAGGGATAATTTCGAAAAGCCTTAAAGGAAAAGTTGAGCACTGCATCGTTCACGTGGAACCAATAGGATCTCATGAAGAGGAATAAGTTCAAAACTTAAATTCCCATAGGAAATAAAATAACCATGGAGTTACTATATTTAAATGACTCATATATAAGGCAATTCGCCGCTAAAGTCGTTAAGAAGAAGAACAACTTAATTACTTTGGACAGAACAGCCTTTTATCCGGGAGGGGGAGGATTAGAGAACGATACTGGTTTTTTAATAAGGGGAAATGATAGGTTAAGGGTGAAGAGGGTTTTTGAGAGCGAAGGAAGGGTAGTGCACGAAATAGAGGGGGAAATACATGAAGGAGATGAAGTGGTTGGGGAGGTAGATTGGAATAGGAGATATAAAATGATGAGATTACATACAGCCTCTCATGTGATAGCGTCTATAGCTTTTAACAAATACAAAGCGTTAATAACTGGTGGTCACATTAGCGAGGAATACGCTAAGGACGACTTTGACGTAGATAAGAAGGAAGTTTTAAGTGAGATAATAAGAGAGGCTAATGAAGTTATAAAGAGGTCAATAAATGTAAAGGTATATTTTCTAAAAAGGGAAGAGGCAAGGAAGATAGAGGGAATAGTTAAGTTAGCAAACAGACATCCCCCTAGTTCAGATGTATGGAGGATAGTTGAAATAGAGGGGATAGACATACAAGCTGATGGAGGACCACATGTTAGGAATACATCTGAAATAGGAGAAGTAGTATTACTTAAAGTAGAGAATAAGGGAAAGGGGAGAAAAAGGGTTTATTACACTGTCAAACCATAAAAATTCCACTTTTCACCAATTAGTTACAGTTACTGTGTAGCTTATGTAGCTTAGTTTAGTTAAAGCGTTTGGATCATCTGGAACTAAATAATTACTTGGAGCACTTACATATGGTAGGTTTCCCTGAATGAATCTATTTTGAGTTATATTATAATCACTGGTATATAAAGATAACAGGCTCAACTTGTACGCTACTGACCTTAACTTGAGCGATGAGGAGATAGAGGCAACTTGGAAGATTAGGTGGGAGATAGAGAAGTTACACAGGAACGTCAAGACCTTGGGTATGCAAGATTCCTCTTTCCTCAAGAGGAAGAGGCTTCAAGGTTATCTGCTCCTCTTCGTGATGGTGGTCAACGCGGCCAGAGATTTGATCAGCTCCCTTAATCTGAAGAGCGTGGAGGGAGCTCCTCAGGTTCGTTGAAATACGTTTAGGGGGTGCTCTGGGTTTGATGAAAATCTTTAAGCTGCGTTAAAGTAGAACAACTGCTATTATAATACCTTAACGTAACCCACTTATAGCCTGTTGATGTGTAATTAACCTTCATTATCACGAAGGCATCAACTATCCTATCCCCATTTTGGTCGAATTTGTGCAGACCAGAAGCACCGAAATAGTGATTCCCAACAGGCATTAATGCATTGTAAACCTCCTTAATGAAGCTACTTTGATCGCTCAGTATTCCTATCCCCTTGGCCTGTATCACTTTGAGAACTGTGTAAACGTATATCCAGAATATATCATAAGTTGAGTAACTAAATGAATTTGGAACTCTACCTAGTGTTTTGTTTATATATTGAGTGACTTGATCGTAATATATACTATGTGTTGGGGCATATATTGGAGTTAAATAAGATGTGGAATACGCCATTTGGGCAGCAATTGGGTTATTTATTATCTCAACAGCCCCAGCATTTGAGTGGTCAGCAAACCATCTCACTTGCTTTAAGATGTCATATTGAGATGCGGCTTGGAATATTCCAACGACCTCTATGAAGGAAACATCGTAAACTGCTACGTGCTCCTTAACGTATTGGTTAACTAGTTGGGAAACGACGTTAGCCAGCGTATTCGCGTAACCTGAGAAATCCGTAGTATCAATCGGATACCTCACAGCAGGAACAACCTTACCGCCCATTGCGGTAAAAGTCTTGTTGACTTGTTGGACTAAGGAGTCCCCATAGGTATCCCCCCTCCATATTAAAGCTATTGCTCTTATTCCACTACTCCACATGAGGTTTGAAACCACTATTGCATCTGCAGCGACTGTTGGCGTGTTTCTAAACAGCGAGTCATTTGGTATTGCCAAGGTAAGGGCAGTAGAAGACATTGAAAATAATATCATCTGGTGTTGATCTGCGAACTGTTTCATCGCACTTGCCTCTCCACTAGTATGTGGGCCAATAATTAAGTATACGCCCTTTGAGTATAAGTCCTGTGAGGGACAACCTTCCTCTCTGGTTTCAAATCCAGAAATAAGTAAATTGTTTCTAGGGGTGAGATAAATGGATCCATTAATAACTAACTCTATAATATATTCAATAATATTGGGCTTATCGAGCATGGCGTTGACTTTCACTTATTTAACCACTAAAGTTCCTAACTTAGCTCATGGAGTTATATTAATAGTTGGTACATATACTACATTTACAATATCCATGGTTTTAAAGCTTAACCCATATATTAGTTTACCAATATCATTCTTAACAGGAGGGTTAACTTCATTATTTCAATATTACCTCATTATATATCCTTTGAGTAAGAGAGGGGCTAATATCGTTACTCAAATGATTGCATCCTTAGCATTTGCTATAGCTTTTCTAGGTGCGCTAAACGCTTATACAGATTACATTAATTACGCCTACTTAATACAATCAAGGGATATAAGCCTCGCTTACTTAGACCCTATAATAAATGGGACACCTATGATCTTCTATGTGGGCATAGTTATTGCAATATTCCTTACTATAGTTTTAAATGTCTTCTTGAATAGAACAAGGATTGGAACGGCAATAAGGGCAACTGTTGAAAACTCATCGTTATCAGAGGTACTGGGAATAAATACTAGTGTGGTTTATGTGATATCATGGTTCCTATCAGGGGGGATTGCTGGAATAGCTGGATCTCTCTATCCTCTCCAATTCGTCTTCTCCCCTGGAACTTCCTTCGGGATATTGATTAGTATATTTGCATCAAGTATCTTAGGAGGTCTTGGGAGCATTTATGGAGGTTTAATAGGGGGAGTTATAGAAGGATTAACCGAAAAATATCTAGTGACTCAAATGGCTAACATAATTTCTCCAGCAATAGGTGTTGATCCATACGTAATAAATCAATATTCGGGTTTAATACCATTAATAATAGCTGCTTTGACATTGATATTCTACCCTAAGGGAATAACAGGCATAAAGGGGGAATAACTTGGATTTCTCCACTTTCTTTATAACGATACTCTTGGACCTTTCAATTTACCTATTAATAGTTATCTCTATGAACCTAGAGGTTGGGTTAACAGGTATACCAAATTTTGGTAGAGTATTAGCTATTGTAGGGGGTGCATTTGTTACAGGAGCAATACCTGGAAGAATATTAATGCTTATATATAACATTCAAGGAGACTACATAAACTCAAATGCCCAAATCGTAAACTTAATAAACGCGCAAATATTTCATGATAAGTTAACGTCCATATTAGTCCTAATTATGACTGTATTGATTTCTGCTCTAATGGGAAGTGCTTTAGGTTTCATGTCATCCTATCCTGCGTTAAGGTTAAGGGAGGATTACCTCGCAATAATGTTGCTAATAGCAGGAACATCATTAGTAATAATAGGAATAAATTATCCTGCTATTGTGGGAGGGACATTAGGAGTCCAGATACCAGCAATTTACCCTTCTTTACTTGGACAAGGAGATACCTTATATATAAATATAGCTATAATTCACTCAATATTGGCATTTCTATTCCTTATGATATTTAACTTAATATCTAACTCACCCATGGGAAGAATAATGAGGGCAGTGAGGGAAAACGAGAATTTAGTGGTTGTATTAGGTAGGGATTTGAAGTCTATAAGGGGAAAAGCAATGGCGCTTGGAGGAGGGATTGCTGGAATAGCTGGATCTCTTTACTCCTTTTACTTGGGATCTGTATTTGCGGGAGGCTTTGATAACATTACTTGGTCCTTTTATCCTTACTTAATGTTAATATTGGGAGGAGCAGGAACCACTTTAGGTTCTATACTAGGAGTCCTTTCGTTCATAATAACTTTCAGGTTATTAGATATATATAAAGATATTTTAGGGGGATTACTCCATTTTGACCCTGTTTGGCTTCAATACATGTTGTTCGGAATCATAATAATTATTATATTAATATATAGGCCTAGCGGAATAATTAGGGAGAGAGCTAGGCCTTTACTGAAACCCAAGGATTAAAGGGATGGACATTACTTAATTTTTACACTTATCTTATTTTTATCTAACGTCGTCCTCTTAATACTAAAAAATTACCTTTCCCATAAATTCCAAGTTCTTGTAAGTTAATTGCTGCGTTCATATCATCATCTCATTAATAATTAAGAGTTTCCAAGAAATTAATAGTAATTAGTTAGATTTTCCCTTTATTAGTTTTTCACGAAAGCGCTTAACTCTCAACAAGTTTTATTGGAGCCTGTAGGATTTAATGCACTAAAAACACCGATGTCAAAATATAAGGAATGTTCATTACTAATCACGACTTTTCATAGAGGATAAATCTTAAATTTATTATAATTATTCTAATATTTCGTACAATCACTCTATTCTTCTTTATGATTAGACTTAAGCCTAGCCCTAATGTATTTCGAAAGGATTATAGCATCCAGCACAATAACCAGGAAAAGAGGGAAGTATCCTAACAAGTTCTGAGGTAAGTAATTTGCATTCATTAGGTTAGAAGATAACCCATATCCAGAGATATAGGAATCGAAGCTCATTACTGCCCTCCTGAAGTCTTCTTTGTTCAATAGCTTGGCTATGAAAATGCCTGAGAGCATACCAACTATAATAGATGGTGTTGTGATTAAGGAGTAATAAATGACTTGGTAACTAAAAACTCCTAGAGCTATATATGATGAGAAAGTGGTTAAGCTCTCAACAGTTCTAAGCAACGCCATATTGAACCTGAACTCAGCCCTTGTTAATCCTTGATTGTTTATTATCAAAGCTAAAGGAGGACCACTTATCGTTGAAATGCCATATAGTAGCCCTATAGGAAAAGTAATGAATGAGCCAAATCTTTTCCAGTACGAAACAGGTACTGGTTTCCTAAATCCATAAGCTTGGAGGAGGATTAAGGGAATTAATATTAAGTATACTATTATCTTGAACTCTGATACGGAGGCACTAATTAGATAAGCACCTGTTATTGATCCAAACACTATTCCTGGAATTCCATATAGGGAAAAGGAAACAGACTCTCTATTTAACCCATCTCTGTTATTGAATAAGTTGTATATGTTCTGAAATACCTCTATGAAGTTCAATATAGGCGAAATCTGTCTTGTGCTATATTTAGTTAATAATATGGGAACAGAAGTGGAGGAGAAGCCATAGGCGAAGGCCCCTACTGGAATGGAGGCGATGAAGAAGGTAATTAAGAGCAGCGTTAAATCTATATCCATCGTTGTCCTCTTAATTGTCTAATTAATATTATTAAATTTACCGTTCTTTTTCATGGTTTCTAACATTGGAATACACTTGTAAAACTCAAAAGCAAAATCCTTTACGTTAAGACTCCTCGTTTACTTTTCAACTTACCATTAACTTAACGGAATTTTTGCTCAAAAATTCTGGTCTTCTCACATATAAGCTTCACGTTCAAGGAGGCCAATAACCTGGACTGCATTAAACTCTGTAATATCTAAACATTACTAGAACGTTCTATATAATTAATTAAGTTTTAGGGAGACGAGTCCTTAAAGGTCATATTTAAGTTAATTAAAATTAGTAAATGTAAAGTATATTAAACAATAATGGATTATACTTAACAGGTTAACATAGGTAAATATTAAGCTGTGGAAAATAAGGGAATCCGATGGGAGAAGTATCAAAGGAGGAGATAGATAAGGGAATAGCCAAAATATATAAGGCCGTTCTAGAAACAAAGAACATATCAGCCAAATATATAATTATCTTAGCTTTAGCATCGCTATGGGTAGATGCTTACGACTTCGCAGCCTTCACGTTTGGCATTGCCCCTTTTAAAAATACTTTTCCCACAATGTCAGCGGCTGAATTCGGGTTTGCCGTAGCGGCTGTACAAATAGGAGCTACTGTTGGGGCATTTACTGGGGGGTGGTTAAACGACAGAATAGGAAGAAGGAACATGTTCATATTAAACATGATATTATTCACCTTAATGGCTGTAGGTGCCGGCCTCTCAACCTCGCCTATAATGTTCTCAGTATTTAGAACGCTGTTGGGATATGCATTGGGTGCTGATACAGCAACAGGTTTTGCGTATATTTTTGAGTATTTAGAAAAGAATCAAAGATTGTTTTGGAGCAACCTATGGCAATTGCAATGGTATATAATGTATTTGGTCACCATTGCATTCGTAGTAGTCCCATTTTACTTCGTTACAGGTAACATTACGGACCCAATATTATGGAGGATAATAATGTTTGTCGGGGCAGGGTTATCATTTATAATATTACTATTAAGGAGTAGGATACCTGAATCAGTTCTATGGTTAGCATATCAAGGGAAACTAGCAACTGCTAAATCAATCTTGAAGAAAACTTACGGTATTGAGTTGAATGATGTCCCTGACGTCGACATGGAATACAGGAAAGTGGCAAGGGATTGGAGGTCTCTTTTCAGTATTTATAAGAAGGAGAAGTGGAGGGAGTTAGTTTACTGCTTTAATGGTAATTTCGAGCAGTCATTTGAGTTCTACTCTTTTGGGTTTTACTTTCCTTATATTATTACGACGTTGGGACTGGCTGGTCCCCTAGCTAATATAGAAGGCAATGCCGTTTATTATAGTCTAGGAGTTATAGGAGGAGTGGCAACAGCTTACTTAACCCCTAAGATAGGCACTAAATCCCAATACGTTATTGGTGCATTTGGCGCTGGGATTTCAATGATATTACTTGGCATAACCCTGCTATTGAAATTGCCTTTCTCTCTTTTCGTTGCTTGGGCAGGCGCTTTTTACTTCTTCCATGTGATTGGCCCTGCAAGTCAAGGGATGACATCAATAAACGCATTCTTCCCTGCACATCAAAGGGGTACTGCTGCGGGATGGGGTTACTTTTGGGTTAAGCTTGCAGCCTCTATAGGCTCTTTTTGGGCTCCAATAATGTTCGCATTGGTAGGAGTTCCAAACTTAACTATTATTTTAGGAATTTACGCCATATTAACTTCCCTAATAGGGATTGTCCTTGGAAAAGACGCGAGGACATACAAAATCCCTGAATATGAGGTAATAGAGGAAAAGATAAAGGGTTAACTAAAGGCAAAAAGCTGTGTTTTTCATTTCCCTTTAATTCCATACTCTTGCTCTATGTTTTCCCTGAGTGTGAATCCAAGCCCAGGCCTATTGGGTAAAACTATCTTCCCATCCTCGTACTCAATTTTCTCCTTAAATATATTGTCCCTTAAATCATTCCTCCTCAAATGGGTCTCAATCCATTCACACCCTATGGAGGCGGCTACATGTGCATTAGCTACTAAGGATACGCCTGAGGCTGAGTAGTGGGGAATTACTTGTATTCCAAGTGTTTTAGCTAAAGCGCCTATCTTCATTACCTCTGAGATCCCGCCGGACCACATGCAATCAGGTTGAACTATATCCACTGCTCTTTTCCTCATTATTTCATAGAACTCCCACCTAGTAAAAGCAGTCTCATATCCTGCAATGGGAACTTCTAGTTCTTTCACTAGCTCAGCGCTAAGATCTATGAAATCGGTTTGAATTGGTTCCTCGAAGAACCATATCCCTAGCTTCTCAAGTTGCTTACCTACAGTTAAAGCCTCGTTAAATGTGTAAACGTTATTAGCATCTACCGCAATCCTCACTTTTTCCCCTAAAGCGTCCCTCACGCTCTTCAACCTCTTGATGTCTTCCTCCACTGTTAAACCTCCAACCTTAACCTTGACCCCTTTAAACCCCATCTTAACGTAATAGCTTACTTCCTCGATTAACCTCTCTATGTCTTTCCTTGGAGAATAATATCCCCCAGTAACGTAAGAGTTTACTCTGTCCTTACTGGCTCCAAGTAATTTGAAAATAGGCTTCCTCGCTTTCTTCCCCATTATATCCCATAAAGCAATATCAATCCCGCTTATCCCAGCTATTGCTATACCTCTCCTTCCATATCTAAGGGAGGCAGAGTAGAGTTTACCCCATATTTTCTCTATATATTCCTCGTCTTCCCCTATTATTAAAGGAGATAGAGTCCTCTCGATGAGTGTTTTGACCGTTTCTGAGCAACCATAAGCCAAGGACTCGCCAATCCCTATGTAACCATCATCCGTTTCAATCCGAACTAAAACAACTTCCATTGGGTGTTCTGCAAAGGCCTTTACTGCAAGCGCGTCCCTCTCCTCATTAATCCCCTCGTAAACTAATATAAAGGGTTCTATCTTCTTAATCATAAGGTGAATTCAAATAGGCATTTAAATACCTTATAGTTTACCTGTTAAAATGTCTTCATTGCTTTTTATTACCTTCTTTATAGCCCTTCTAAGGGTTTGCAGAACAGCTACCTTGCTAACACCTAATTCCTCTGATATCTCCTCGAGCTTAACCTTTTTAGGGTAATCAAAGTACCCCTTCCTCAAAGACATCTCTATGATATCCCTCTCCCTCTTAGTTAGCTTATGTTTTGCTGATAGAAAAGGGACATCCTGTTCTGTTAACTTGAAATTGTAACACTCCTCCTTTATTTCTGGCAAGACCTTTAATAGATTAGAGCTATTAATTAATATTAACCACTTTTCAAAGCCATCATATATGCTTTCACTGTAATATATCGCGCCTGCAGACACTAGCTTCTCTGCAATTCCCGTTTGTCCCTACACTTTCATTTCACTCATTTTATGTTCAATCATGATCGAGCAGGGACTTAGCCCTCAACCACCTTTTAGGTGGGTCATGGGACTCGAGCCCAACGGCATTTGGCTCACATCCCCGCAATCCCACCCTTTTGGGCAGAGCCCACATCTAGTGGGAGGTCATCCTTAATCAATAAAAGTTGATATAACCAAATATAAAAAGATTTCTGTTAACGCGAAAAAGGATTCAGCCCTTGTGTCATTCAATGCTGACTCCCTTAGTGCCTTATAGAGTGCATGTAATTCACTAGTTGATGATCCAGTGTAAGCGAACATTCTGCACATATTAAACCCCTATAATTTATTATCTCTTCCTAAAATAAGTCTTTATAAACTTCATTTTTGATTTAGTATTAAATAAATGAAAAATGTACAAGAGAATTACCCAAAGGGTATTCGCTTTGGGAGATATTGAATAGAAGAGTACGAGAAGATAAAAACGGTAGTAATAAATTGTGAATTATGATACTTGCTGACAGGGATATAAAGTATTATATTGAGAAGAAATTATTAGTAATTGAACCGCTTGGAGAAGACACAATAAGGGAAAACGGGGTGGATTTAAAGATAGGTGAGGAGATGATGAGGTTTAGGAGGAGTGAGGAGATTCTAGACACTAGTTCTTCACTGATAGAGAATTTCTACATTAAGGAAAAGGGGAGTGAGTTTGTGATAAATCCAAATGAACACGTACTTTTAACTACAAGGGAATTCATAAGGTTGCCGGAAGATTTGATTGCATTTGTAAATCTTAGGTCTACATTCGCAAGGCTTGGGCTTTTCATTCCTCCTACAATTGTTGATGCAGGTTTCGAGGGGGAACTCACTATAGAAGTTATAGGAAGTACATTCCCAGTTAAAATTCACTCAGGAGATAGATTCCTCCATTTGGTCTTCGCTAAGACTTTAAATCCCGTTGAAAAACCTTACATGGGTAAATACAAGGGCCAAAAGGGGGTTACGCTACCTAAAGTGCCTTGAATATTTAACTAATTTGAGTTGGAGTAACTTATAGAAATACAATAAAGCACTTAATCTACGTTCTTCCCTTAATTTTCATTTCAACCGTTTTTTTATTCCACTCATAATCAAGAAAGCCTTATTCCTAAACCACCTGCTAGCCTTTAAGATAGATGGGTTATGAAACTCAAGATAAAGGCATTTCCTCGCATCTATAAATCAAGAACTCACTTTAATTGAGTTCTTATTGAAAGGCAATAGTTTTGGTCTTACCGGATAGGAGGTAAAACAGCTTTTACCTTTGGCTTATTATTAAAGCAATTTCCCCTAACGTTAAGTATTGTTTGTGTTTACCCATGGCGTAACTCCTCTTTGCTTTTCCTTGCTTCTAATTCCGCCATGGGCTCTTAAGGGATCATACACGCCCTTAAGTCATTGAGTTGGTCGAGGGAAGCTTTACCCTCCACGCTTTTTTATTACTTCCTCGTGAGCCCTTCATAAGTTGGGGGTAATTAATAAAAAATTTTGGGCAATACTATGTAAACGTAACTTAATCAAGGATATTTAGAAGTGATTGAAAATAACGAGTAGTTACGTAAAAGTATTATAGCCTAATTGAAGAGCTAAAAACCTGACTCCCAATGTTCAACACTTCGTAGTAGTTATCCTCCCCTCTCTAAACTCACTATCTAGGTAAATTCTACCCAGGATGAAATAGTCGAATTCCTCTAAAGGAGTTGATATAAGGATTTGTCCTTCCTTAACCTCCCTAATGATACCTGCTCCCACCACTTTCCCCTTTTTGACTACTCCTAAGAGGGCTCCTTTCACATCCATTTTAGTTCCAAGGCATTCCCCAAAAGACACTATTTCACCCCAAGCACTGTAAATTGAATCATAAAGTCTCTTTCCAAAGAGATAACCTGAATCTACTACATACGTCTTTGAAGAATTAAAGTATTTCTTATATGCTTCCACCCTAAACCTTATCCTCCTTTCCCTACTCTTCTCAATCCTGAGGGGTAGTTGCTTAAGCATTTTAACTTTTGCATGTATGTTCTTAGGTAACCTATCCTTAATTTTCTCACTGAATACAACTACGTAATCCGGGTTTACTAGCTCTATTAAATCAAACTTGTGCTTCATGGCCTTAAACCCCCTTAACCATCCGTCTGTATCAATAATTAGGTTATTTAAATCAGATAAGGAGATTACCTGTTCAACATGTAAGGATGGATTCACTGATGGAGTGACATCGCCGAAGAACTTCAAGGAAAGCACTTCCTTTTCCTTGAATAATGAAATAAAGGAAGGTAAAAAGGAGTTTTGCCCTACATCTGAATCCAATACAAGGAATTTTCTATTCATATTAGATACCATTTTAACGAAATAGCTCTTGCCAGAATCAACAAAGCCCAGGACTATTACCTTTCCACCTCCCTCTGAGATCTCCTTAGCTCTATCCTCCCACCCTAGGCTAAGCATTTTATTAGCCTCGCATGTGAGTTCGATTTCTGCTTCAGATTCTGTATATACAGTGAAGCTTTCTCCCTCACTTAATTCCATGTAATTCACCTCAATTCCCTGAACCTTTGCACTGCCCCTTAGTACTCTTATTACGCATGGCCCTTTAATTAAGAGGTTCTCCTCCTTGCTGATCTTCATGAATCCTCCTATATATTAAGTTTGTAAATTTCATTTAATCCCTGCACTATAAAATCTGGGGAATAACCTATGGGATCGAAAACGCCTCTCTTAACGTAAATAGCCTTCATCCCAGCATTTTTAGAACCTATTACATCAAAGGGATTAGAGGATACTAAATATATCTCCTTTGCATTTACTTTCCTCATGAAATGTTCGTATACCCTTCTAGAGGGTTTATACTCTTTTACTTCCTCTGCAGTGACGACTTCCTCGAATAATTCACCCATTGAATTATTGACGAGCATCTTCATTACTCTCTCCCTTACCCCATTTGTCAACGCAAACAACCTATGTTTCTCCTTTAATCTTGAAATCTCCTTTGAATCAGGGAAAGGCTCTAATTCGTCCCATAAATTAATTAACTCTTCCCTGAATTCCACTCTAAAGAGTTCAGAAACGTACTTGAGAGACAGCTTAGTTACCTCATCGAATGGAATCCATTTTCCCAATATATTTGATAGCCACGTATACTCTATTTGCTTTCTCCTCCATTCAGTGAGAAACGAAGTACTCTCCTTGACTTTAAGCTTCTTTGAGATTGAACTGACATCGAAAATAGTGCCATAAATGTCGAACGCAAGTATGGCCATGAGTTTAAATATCCTTAAACAATTTATTTTTTATAGTAATAATCAAGGCCTTTCTCTGTTAATGCATTGCGTATGCTCTTAAGTTTCATTATATCTGTCGTTAATACCATATTTGATTTCACGTACTCCAATGAATCCCTCAGGCTATAAAATCTTGATGGTTTACAACTCATTGCCCTCCTCACTGTTTCTCTAATATGCCAGTTTCCTAGGGGAGCATAATAGTCTTTGGTTATCTCCCTTATTATTATCACTTTAGCCTGCCTCTTCATCTTAATTAACCCCTCGAGAACTCCTACTCTAGCTGCCATATACCCCCCATCCATGAAGTCGTACTCTCCTTTATAATCCTCATTTAGCTCTAACACCGTCTCCTCAGAAGCCCTCTCTGCCCAGATTGATGATTCCTGCCATATTTCTATCCAGGTGAATGATAATTTCCCTGGAGAAAGTATAACGTAGAACCTGTTTGCTAAATAATGTGAAGATAACACTAGGTACTCAGATATCTCATTAAACTTCTTTACTTCTTCTGCAAGCATTTTTCCAACTATGGAATCTACCGCGGTAATAGCCCATCTAGTGGGTACTAAACGCCTTCTCCTGAAACTCCCTATAAGACCAGCGCTCAGAGCCCTTATTATTGTATAGTAATCAATACTTTTATATAGCTCCTTTACTGCCTGGTTTGCCTTTAAATCATCGAAAATGATTCTCTCCAATTTCCTCTCGAGCGAAACGTTCTCCATTCTTATTTTACTTGCTGGAGATGAAGGTCCCCTAGGTGGAATAAAGGGGTTAAAGAGTAGCCTAGGTTCAGGTCTTTTCATTAGCTCTACTTCCCCATAAACAGGTTTAACTGAAGCTGAGGACAAGATGAATTCCTTGTTATATAAATCAAAGGGCTTTTCAGCTTTGACCTCTAAAAAAGGGTTTAACATGTAAGACCTAAGAGATATTATTTGGTCAATCCCTTTCTTACCCCACCAATTAACTGGATCATCGTACTCCTTAGCCCTCTCCCCAATAACTTCTGGGGGTATGCCAATGTAAAGGTTCACATTTGGGTAATCCCTTTCCCCCACAATTATTGTGGGTGGGGAAGAACCGTTTAGTGAAAGGGGATCAGACTTGATTTTTTTTATAGCTGAGAATGAAAATCTAAACCTATGCATTATTGGACAAACTGGTAAACCACATAACCCCTTATAACCTTTGCATTTTACACATAGTTCTGCGTTTATTTCCCTCAAATTCTCCTCTTAATATACCATTTAATAGCCTCTATTTTAACCTTTACACTTAGGTAATTACATATCCTTCTAACAATCCTTCCCTTTGCAATTGCATCAATAATCTCCCCTGCTGTCAGCTCATTTACATCAATAAAACTATAAGAAGAGCCTATGGAATTAATTAAATGGGAATCGCTATTCGCCAGACCAGCTATCCCATTCATTTGGGAGTACTTTAGGGCTTTAGAGTTAGCGAAATTAGGTGCTCTTGGATTAAATACTTCGATTGCTTTTAGCTTGAGTCCATCCAATGCCTTACCAAGGCTTTTCCTAAATGGATCAAAGGGATGAGAAGGGAAGGGAAGGCAGTTGAGAGACTCTGCCTCCTCAATTATCTCTTCAGGTTCACTGCCTTTTAACACTTCTAACCTACTTTCAGGTTTTTCACAGAGAACTACTATGTGACCCTTACTTGAAGTGATCTCTATCCCTGGAATTAATAGTATTTCAACCTTTCTACCATTTAAGTGAGCTCTAAAGGTGTCGTGGTCTGTTATAGATATTGCTTCTAAATCTAACTCTCTTGCTCTACGTAATATCTTTTCAGGATCGTCCCTACCATCACTTAAGTTACTATGTATATGTAAATCCCCTTTTATGATCACTTATCATCCCTTTTAGAGCACTCATCCCTCATGAATAGCATCATAACCTCGCTGGGAATTTCCCTCTTCACCTCCTCTATTATCCCCCTCTTGTTTTGATCGCAGTAAAATATTAAACCCTTTGCCTCTGCCTTCTGTTTCCTCAACTCCTTTATCATAATCTCCCTTTCTGCACTATTGTAATTCCAAGTCCTTATTTCTAAGGACAAATCGATGTTCTCCAATATTGCCTCCCTTGCCTCCCTTAAGACAACCCAGCTAGGTTGGTCAGTTATGAGATTTATGAAGGCTTTCTTCCCCCCTACCTTTCTAGTTATAAATATTATTTCCCTTATTGCCTTCTGGATGTTATCTGTCTCACATGACGCAATGAATATAATGGGAATAGGTGACTTAAAGTACATCACATTTATATAACTGTGAAGAAATAAATAATTATCGAGGAGGGGGTTTTATAAAGGAAATTCTCGGAAGTAATCCTAGCCAAAAAGTGAAGTTGAGCTATATTAACTTATTCTCCATAACTTTAAACTTGATGTAAACGGAAATTCTGACTTGATGGGCTTAATTCTTATTTATACAATGTAGGGGAAAGCGTGGCTTAATTTCATATTAACGGAAATTCTTGCATCATTTACCCTAAATTCCTTATGATAACCTTTAATGCGGGCTCTGCTCAAAAAAAGGGAAGCGTCAGCAAAGCCTTTAACCTCAAAGGATTTTCATTACCTACTAATAGGATTGTAGAGGGCTAAGCCCTACTCCATCATGAATGAAAGGGAAACGATTGAAGTGATAGTATAGGAACAAACTTGAACGCATTAGCCCTTAAGTACTCATTAATTTAATGCATTAAACTGCGTAATGAGGTGTCTAGGTTTTCTACTTTTAGTTTAAGTATTTATATAGTAGAAATAATATAAAAAATAGAAATTTATGGAATTAAACATAGACCTCTAATCCCACAACAGCTAATTGATGTAAGCTTCAGTTAATAACTGAATTTAGGGTCTAGGGATTTTTACAATGTCAAGCATTAATCGGGTTCCATTAATGAACCTCTATTTCTCTAATCAAGATTTAAGAATTGGCTAAGGTTTATAATTTTAATACCTATACTTTCCAAGACTTTAAGTCGTTTGTATCGAATTCGATATCGGAATCGAAATGTGGAGGTTTGATGTAGTGAGGAGGATTGGAAGAGAAGGAAGGCTAAGATACTTCGTTCTTTGGCTTTTAAGTGAGGGTCCTAAAACTGGTGCTGAGTTAATAAATGATATTGAGAAAATGACATGGGGATGGTGGAGACCTTCACCTGGATCAGTATATCCTTTGCTCCATTCAATGATGAGCGAAGGATTAATTATTAGGTTAGATGATGGAAGATATAAGTTAACAGATAAGGGTCAAACTGAGGCAAAGGATTTAGTCCCATTTAGGAGAGTTAACACAATAGATGAAATGTTGAATGAAATAGAGGGGTATTTGCTCTACTTGGAGGACATTGACAGGGCTAAGATAGAGCCATATAAAGAGAGGCTAATTAAGATCAAGGAAAGGGTAGAGAGGTTGATAAAAGTTGGATGATGCGATAAGGGCTATTGAATTAACTAAGTATTACGGAAGTGTAAAGGCAGTTGATCATGTTAATTTTGAGGTCAGGAAAGGCGAGATATTTGGCTTTTTAGGTCCTAATGGAGCTGGGAAGACAACTACCATAAAGATGCTTGCGACCCTCCTTAAACCAACTGAAGGAACTGCAATTGTTAGTGGTTATGACATAGTGAGAGAAGCTAAAAAGGTAAGACAATCGATTGGAGTAGTTCCACAAGAATATACTGCAGATGAGGATCTCACGGGATGGGAGAACATAATTTTGATTGCTGATATGTATGGCATAAAGAGGGAGATTAGCAGGGAAAGGGCTAAGGAACTCCTAAACATGGTTGGGTTAAGCAACGCTATGAACAGGAAGGTCTCCACCTACTCAGGTGGAATGAGGAGGAGACTCGAGATAGCAATAGGGTTAATTAACAGGCCCTCAATCCTTTTCCTGGACGAACCTACTTTAGGCTTAGATGCCCAAACTAGAGTTGCTATATGGTCATATCTCATGGATTTAAAGAAAATGTATAACATGACAATTTCCGTTACAACTCATTATCTAGAAGAGGCAGACTTCTATTGTAATAGGATAGCAATAATTGATAAAGGTAAAATAGTGAAAATAGGTAGTCCAAGGGAGCTGAAGGAGAGCATTAAAGGAGACATAATCACTTTGGAATTAATGGATACCCTTAAGGCTTTAAGTATATTAAAGAGAATTGATGGGGTCATAGAGATAAAGGAGGAGAACAACTTATTAAGGATAAAGGTAAGCAACGGCAGTGAAATAGCCCCCAAGATACTAGAAGCCCTTAACAGTGTAGGGATTTATGTCACTAGGATATCAATAACACAGCCTACATTAGATGAAGCATACATGGAATATACAGGGAAGAGCTTGAGGGAAGAGCAAGCAAGTTCAGAGGAGATGTTTGCGATGATGAGAACGTTGAGGAGGGCGAGATCATGAAGGAGGAAGTGAACTTAAGCCCTTTGCATGGACTCTGGGCTTTAATAAGTAGGGAACTTAAGAAATGGTATAAGACCCCAGTTCTCCTAATCATTTCTCTCATCCAACCAGTAGTTTGGTTAGCGTTATTCGGAAAATCAATGAATTTAGCTTCATTATTTACTGGAACGAGCTTCAACATTAATGGTTTAAATATACCTAAGCAAGTGTTGGATCAAATAGCGAGTGAGGTATTAAAGGCCACTTTTGGTACATCTGATTACTTTTCCTTTTTGGCAGCAGGTATGTTATCTTTCATTGTGCTATTCAATGCAATGGGAAGCGGGATGTCAATAGTGTGGGACAGGAGGTTAGGGTTCCTCAACAAGCTCCTGACTACACCTATTCCCAGGGGAAGCATAGTATTAGCTAAGATAATTTCATCTGTCCTAAGATCCCTCGTGCTAGCCTCGATAGTAATGTTAGTTGCCACTTTAATGGGAATGCAATACGTTCAAGGGATTAATGTTTTAGATTTCCTGGGAGTTTACCTAGCTTTATTCTTAATGGCTTTCGGTTTATCCTCGCTTTTCGTAATGTTAGCATTAAGGTCAAGTAGCTGGGAGTCCCAAATGGCTATAATGAATTTGCTCAATCTACCCCTCCTCTTTGCCAGCAACTCCTTCTATCCAACTAGCTCAATGCCCTCTTGGTTAAGACCTGTGTCAGATATAAACCCTCTTTCCTATACTAATGAAGCTATAAGGCAACTACTTCTAGGAATACAGGGTAATCTAACGATTGACTTCACTTATTTATCTCTATTTGCATTCATCCTAGCTTTAATTGGTATAATACTGTCTTGGAGGGCGCTACAGCAAAATAATTAAGTTTCCCACACTTTAAAAATTGAAAGGTTTTTATCTTCGAAAAAGTAAATAGAATCATGATGGGCTTATTTGTATCACATGGATCTCCAACAATATTGATAGAGGAAATTCCTTCGAAGAAAGTGTTGAAGGAATTAGGAGGGAAGGTATAGGGATACAACCCGGAGAGCCTGATTATTTTCTCACCTCACTTCTACTCCAATTCGGAAAAACACTTAATAGTGGATGGAGAAAGACTTGAGTGCATACAGGACTACTTTGGATTTCCAGAGGAGCTTTACAAGTATTGCTATGAAACCCAAAATGACGTTGAGCTAGTTGACAAGATAGTTTCGGAAGTTGAGAATGAAGGGTTAATAATTGAAAAGATTAAGGACTGGGGACTTGATCACGGTGCATGGATTCCCCTGTTCTTCATGTTTCAGAATAAGAAAGTTAAAGCAGTTACAGTATCAATCTCTTCTGCATCACCTGAACATCACTATAAACTGGGGGAAATCATATCGAGAGCAGTTAGCGGAAAGAAAGTTCTCTTCTTTGCTACAGGATCTCCAACTCATAGATTGGATTTGTTTTACTTCAAGTCTTCTTGGAGGAGCAGATTTGACGAGATACTAATGGATAAAATAGTGAAGGGCAGATTTGACGAGATAATTAACATAAGGAATTTACACCCCAAAGAATATATCTCCGCTTCTCCAGAGGGAGAACTAAAGATGCTTTATATTTTATTGGGTGCAGAGAAACCCACTAAGGGTGAAGTAATAGCTTACGACACTCCTTGGCCTGGCGTTAGCATGTTAGCTTCATATTTTTATTAGTTTTAGTTCTAATATTACAGTAAGGTAAAGCTTTTAAATTAAAATTAAAAGTTAATACTATGCTAAAAGTAGTCAAGAGGTCTGGGAAAGAGGAGGATTTGATTTTCGAGAAGATAGTAGTTAGTGTTTTGAAGACTGGTGCCCCTATAGAAGTGGCAAGGAAAATCGCTTTCATGACTATAGGGAAGTTACACATTGATGGCAAGGAAAAAGTCACTGCAAAAGAGCTAACTTCAATCATATTAGGTTTTCTAAAGAAGGAAGGAGAGGAATGGTATAGGAACTGGATAATATATGACAAAATAATAAAGAAAAGGGAAACGGAAAAAGAGTTGGCGTCCTAATTCACTTGCTAGTCTCCTCAATGGGCACGTAGTTTACATCGTAACCCCTTAAATACCAATAAATAGCCCCTGCACTCCCCATTAGCCATAGAGCTAAATTATAAAGAACAAAAGAGGTTAGGTCTATTGATGAAGTAAAGTAAAGGCTTAGTGAATACGATATCATGTTAGCACTCCTTACTAAGCCTATGTAAAAGGCCCTTCTCTTAGTTGGCATCAGGGTTGGTTCTAAAATTGTCCTCACAGCCCATGCGAACTCGCTAAAGAACATGTTAAGGATCAAGAGTAAATAAAACAACGTTAAAGAGAAGTTAGATAATAATGCAAGTATTGGGAGCATGGTTATAGCACCTCCAATATATGAGAAGGCACTGAAAACCCTTATCCTCACCTTATCAATTAGGAAAGGCGCAATGAAGCCAGCAGCTGAAGCTCCTAAGTTTGCAATTGCTATAATTAAGAACGTCACTGTACCTGAAAAATAGTAATCTGCAACTGTAAAGGCCATTAATCCATAGGTGAGAAATTGGGAAACACTTATAACTACTAAGAATATAAACCTCCTAGACAACGATACCCTCTTATTTAGCTTCTCAACCTTTATCCTCTCTTCCTTATTTGGCAAAACCTTTATGTTGCTTAAAGCCTTCTCCTTCATCCCCTTCTCCATTAACCACCTTATTGACTCAGGGATTAAGTACCTTATAACTAGGGTAAAGACTATTAGTATTATTGAGAATACTCCTAAGGACAGATAAACTAAGGTATAAGAGTTAGTGTTTAGGAGAACTATGAAAGCTAATAGAGAAGCTATGAAAGCACCAATGTTATCGAAGTTAGGAAAGAGAACCAATACTTTCTCCCTATACTTTAACGGGAAGATCTCAGATGCATATGAAAGCGCAACAGGGACTTCCCCTTCAACACCAAGGAGACCTATTACTATTCCAGCTAAAATAACTATTGGATTACTATTTAGAAAGAGTGCTGAGATAGTTATTAAAAGGGAACCAATACCGTAGCAAAGTAATGTAATGAAGAATACGGTCTTTCTTCCTAACATTGCGTCTGAAATATAGGAAAAAGCTAAATCGCCTACGAGCTGGGAAATTATTGGTATAATGAGGATCCATATAGAATCCGTAGAAGGATATAGAAGGGGGGCTAAAGTCCCTATTACGCCCCACATGAAATACCCCATACTTAGCGACGAGAATATCTTCCAGTGTACTCCTCCCCATTTGGAGAAATCAATTATCCTCTCTGCACTCTCCATAAGCAATCTTATTATATGGTGTTTATAATTTATTCTATAATCTACTTATATAATTTAACTCATCTATAATGCAAGTAACGCTCAAGGGAAATGAATCCTTTTTCGTAGCGAAAATTTCACATTCACCTTAATTCCCTATGATAACCATTAATGCTTCCCCTTACACAAAAAAGGATTATGAGGAAATGCATAAGCTTTGAAGGAGTTTCATTATCTACACTTGATTGAGTTTATGGATGAGACCTAAGCCCTACACTAGGCCACAAATAATTCGAATGAAGGAGAGGAGAAAAAAGGAGTTGAAATTTTCTGTCAACATTCATACTCCCAATTACCAGTCTAACCTCTTTCATTTTCCAAGTTAAGTACTCATTTAAGTTACTTGAATATTCTAAAACTTTAAGCTCCTCAACACTCACCACCTTAACGGTCTTAATTTCAAAATTTATCGTATAGGAAGCTCTTGGTGTTAAGCATAGACCTATGTAGATAACTTGCAAGTTAATGCCACTAACTTATAAGAATTATAACCTTTAACAGCTAAACTCAATAGATTTGCTTATAAACTAGTTCACTATATAACTCCTATGAGAATAACTGAGGTAAAAGCATATCCATTAAGGGCATTTATAGGTAGGCCAGTAACTGGTTTTAGAGGGCACTCTTCCTATTCATCTAGGATCTCCACCTCTTTTAATTCGGTTTACGTGAATATAAAGACTGACGAAGGCATTGAGGGCTGGGGCGAAAGCATTGCCAGGGAAACGTTAGCTTCAGCTAGTTTAATAAATGAATACCTAGCCCCTTTGCTAATAAGCAGGGATCCATTGGACAACGATGTTATATGGAACGATTTGTTCTCCACTCTAAGAATAAGGGGACATTATGAAGGAATATTTGTGGAGGCCCTCTCTGGAATAGACATAGCATTGTGGGATATAAAGGGGAAATACTATAATAAACCTGTATGGAAATTAATTGGGGGTAAATACAGGGATAAGGTGAAGGCATATGCTTCTTCAGTTATATTAATGAAACCAGAGGAGATGGCGGAGGAAGTAAGGAAATTGGAGGAAAGAGGTTTCGAGTACGTTAAAATAAAGATTGGGAGGAGGTTTGAAGAGGACGAAAGGGCTATAAAAGCGATCAGGGAGACTGTTGGCTATAAAGTTAAGCTGATTGCCGATGCGAATACCGCTTATAATATAGCTACAGCAATAAAGGTTGGAAGACTACTTGAAAGATATGAGTTCATTTGGTTCGAAGAACCAGTCCCTCCTGATGACTTAGATGGTTATCAAAAGATTTCAAAGACATTGGACATCCCTATTGCTGGGGCTGAGACCTTTTTCTCCAAATATCAATGGAGGGATGTAATAAATAGAGGCGCTATTGATATAGCAATGCCGGATATATCTAGAGTTGGGGGAATAACTGAGCTAATGAAAATAGAGGCACTAGCTGATTCATATAACATTCCACTTACCTTCCATGTAGGTATTTCAGGAGCTTTTTGTAGGGCAGCGAGCTTACAAGCAATAGCTTCTACTCCTAACCACTTACTCTTTGAACCTGCTTATGAGTATTATTATGTAGAGGGTAACCCATTGGCTTATGAAGTTGTAGAAAAAGATGTTGAGGAATTTGATGGGGATTCTGTAATAATAGGGGAAAAGCCTGGCATAGGAGTTTCAATAAATAGGGAAAATTTAAGAAAATACATTATTAGCTTATGAGAGTTACGCCACGGGTAAACACTCATATCTTCTCCAATCTAAAGCCAAATTGCTTACAGATTGCCCATATCTCGTCTCCTATGCAATGTACATTCTTAGCTATTTTCCCCTTCCTCATGCCCTTTGCCTCCTCGCAAGATACCAACATCTTAAGCAATGCTATAGGGTAATTACTTAAGGAAACTGCTAAAACCGTTCCCCCCACACTCTCGCTACATTTATATTCTATAACGCCTGGTGCAAATAGGTCTGCTCCTTTGCTCAAAGCCTTAACTGCGCCTTCATCTATAACTATTAACCCCTTCTTCAGCTCTAGCCTTATTATCCCACAGATCGTAGGATAGAGGGAGTTTTGCTCTTCGAAGAAGGCTGGTAGTTTATCTACTAAATACACTATTCTCTCGTTCTCCATAACCTCTATGTCCTTTCCTTCCAAGTCGATATTGAAGGTCTCCTTAACTTTTCTAATTAACTCGTTTTTCCTGTTCTTAGGCGGATGAAACCTCCTATATTCCATTGGGACTTAAATTTGTTCTGACTATTAAAATAGCGATGGAAGTAAAACTCATAGCATTTGAGAGTTTTGGGGTAAGGTCCCAAGCAACTCTAGTTTACACTGGAGACGTAAAAATAGCAATCGATCCAGCAGTTTCCCTAGCTCCCAGGAGGTTCGGTTTACCCCCGCATGCTAAAGAAGTAGAGAGGATGCTTGAGTTGGCTAAGGAGATAGAGAGGGAGGCGATTGAAGCGGATATAATAGTCGTCACTCATTATCATTATGATCATCATGATCCAGGGAAGTTTGTAAATAACAATATTTACAAAGATAAGACTCTAGTGATTAAGAACCCTGAAGTAAACATAAACCCAAACCAAAAGTATAGGAGGGCCCCCTTCTTCCTCAAAATCATTAAGGATAAGCCAAACAAGATAATTTACGGCGATGGAAAGGTGATTAAGTTAGGTAATACTGAAATAAGCTTTTCTAACGCTTTGCCTCACGGCGCTGATAAAAGACTAGGCTATGTTATGCCAGTCTTTATTAAAGCTAAAGGAGAGAGTTTCCTCTTCACTTCAGATGTTGAAGGGATTCCACTTGATGAACATCTTCATTACGTGAAGAAAATGAAACCAGATTTCATTGTATTGGACGGTCCTCTCACTTACTTGCTTGGAAGTGCGCTATCTGACGAGGAATTTTTAAAAAGCATAAATAACATAAAGGAAGTTATTAGGGGAGGCATCAGGACAATGATAATTGACCATCACGTTATGAGGGATCCTAATTACGATGAAAGGATTAGCCAATTAAGGGATGAGGCTGAGAGGTTTAAAGTGGAGCTATTTAATGCAGCACAATACATGAGGAAACCATTTGAACCTCTTGAAATGAGGAGGAAGGAACTCTATAAGGAAGATCCCAGACGAGGTGATATCATAAATATAAAGAGGTAATTTATGAATTTGCTTTCTTTAGCCAGAAGTTTAGGACTCCTCAAGGGTTATTATTAATGTCTGGCAAAATGAAGGACAGGCCTTCCCCTTCACTTTAGACTTAAAATCCACGCCAAAGTCTATTTCCTTGTAATACTTAAAAGATGCTCCAGTATAAATTTTTTAAAAGAAAGTGGTGATGCTTTTAAATATAAGATCCTGCTTATACATATATTAGTGAGTAAAAATGAGCTTGATCATCGTAAGTAGAGAACAAGAAAATAGGGGGGAGGAAGGAGAAATTGATTTCAGTAAACTTCCAGAGGAGTATATAAAGTTTGAGTTTCCCGATTATTGGAGGTCAATTAAGAAGTCTAAAAGAATAGAAGTATTTCCAATATTTAGGATTTAAAAGGACTCGAAAATATTGACTTGGTTGTGTGTTATCCGTTTTCAAACACTTAAAAACTTCCAATTACCTAAACCTAATGGGCCCGTAGCTCAGCCAGGTAGAGCGCCGGGCTCTTAACCCGTAGGTCCCGGGTTCGAATCCCGGCGGGCCCGCCACATCCCTTTCCTTTTTAGGTTGATTGTCCTTTATGTTAAAGTAACATTTAACTTACTACCAGCTTTTCTGAATTCCTCGAGCTTTAATGTGAATAAAAAATCGTTTTTAAACAAAAAGGCGTTGAAGTTTTTGGTCTGTCAAGAGGTGTGAACCCCTTACTGCAAAAAGAAGCCTTAGAGCTTTAACAAAAAGTTTTTTTATGTTCTTACATTTTATTACTTGAAAGAAATATGAGGTCAAAAGATGAATATCTAAATGCGCTTAACGATGGAAGGGAAGTCTATTATAGGGGTCAAAAAGTAAGAGACGTGTCTAAACACCCTATATTAAGTATAGCAACTAATCACTTCGCCGAACTCTACAGCCTCAAGGATAGGGTTTACTTCGATAGTGATGTGGGAGATGAGGTAAGTAAATACTTCAAAGTGCCCAGGAACGGAAACGATCTCCTTGAAAGGCATAAGTTGATCTACAATCATACTTTGTTATTTAATGGTATATTTAACATTGCTCAGGCAATTGGAAGCGATGCAATCTTTGCACTAATGATCTCGACTAGGAAAATCGATAAGGAATTTGGTACTTCATATTACGAAAAATTAAAGAGGTTTTTTAATTACGTTAAGAAGAATGACTTGACAATAGCAACGGCTCAAACTGATGTAAAAGGAGACAGGAGCAAAAGGCCTAGTGAACAAAAGGACAAGGATATGTATGTAAGGATAGTTGAGAAGAGGAGTGATGGAATAATTGTAAAGGGGGCCAAAGCCCATACAACTCAGGCTGCTGTTGCAGATGAAATAATAGTAATCCCCACAAGAGCTATGACGGAAAATGATAAGGATTATTCTGTAGCTTTCAGTGTTCCTGCGAATACAAAAGGTTTGAAGATGATTGTTAGGCCTATAGATGAAGTTGAAGGAAATAGCTCCTCTATAGTAAGCAAAAAGGATTTTGAGCTCGAAACGTTAACTATATTTGATAATGTATTCGTCCCATGGGAAAGGGTTTTCTTGGCTGGAGAATACAAGTATGCAGGTTTAATAGCAAATCTGTTTGCAACATATCATAGGTTTACTGCAATTTCTTATAGAGCTTCTATGGCTAACCTCTTTTTAGGTACAGCGAGCCTAATAGCAAAGGCTAATGGAATACAAGATGCTAGGCATATTAAGGAGGACTTATTAAACATTATTTACTATAAGGAACTACTAATAATGAGCGCTATAGCCTCTTCCACAGTACCACTCATTGATGAGGAAATAGCTATCCCAAATCCATTATATACTAATATAGGTAAACTCTATACAAACAACCACTTCCATGACGTAGTTAAAAGCTTAATAGATGTAGCAGGAGGAATTATAGCAACCATGCCTTCAGAAGAGGATATGAATAATGCAGAGGAAAGAGAATACATTGAGAAGTACTTAAAAGGGGCGGTTGATGGAAAAGAGAGGATAAAAATACTAAAGCTGGCAAAGGAACTTGCAGCTAGTAATTTGGCAGGTTACTTATTAACAACAATGATACATGCTGAGGGCTCTGTTGAGGCTAGCAAAATAGCCTTGCTAAGGGATTATGATTTAGAGAGTGCAGAGAAGTTCGTTAGGAGAATTATAGGATAATTTATAAAGATTACTAGTTAAAAGAATAAGGGAAACTTGACCTTTCAAAGTGGATAACCCTCATGAAAGATTTTTAAGTACTCCTATTCAATTTCCTTTGATAGTTCATGAACTTGGCAAGTATTTAGGTACTTTGGTTAAAGCGGAGATGGAATACTAGTTTAACTAACACTTCATCAAGGGTAATTAGGAACGTGAACGTGGAAAGCCGTTAAAGCCTCTGCCCCTTTCCCTTTGGGCAGAGAATTCCTCCTTTATGATAGGAAAAAACCTCAATAATTGCCTTTAGAGTTGCTTTTCCATTTTAACCAGGATTTTGACTCTATCATTCAGGGCATATAGCTAACACCAACTATATGGATGAACTCCATAATAGTGTAATATATATCACGTGAATGTTTTTAGGATGGTTGTTTGCTTCTATCCTGCATAGGCTTATTGATGAGCCCATAGTATATCCAAAAGTAGTTTAATGAAAGCATCGTTTTCAGAGTTTGCTTTTATTCTTTCACTTCTTTCTATTCACGATTAAGGAGGGCTTAATCCCTTGACTATTATTCCTTCTTAAATCTATAATTTTTGCCCTCAGAGCAATGCCACAATTCATTTCTTCTCTTCATCCTAATCTTTTTGAGTCTGCATTGGAAGGAATATTCGCATAATGAAATGCAAGTAAAGGGAATAAAAGCCCTTTAAGTTAAAAGGAATTTCAGGTAAAATTGTAATTACGGATCAAGCTTTTATAGTGGAATGCATTGAATTCTACTGTGAAGCTTTTAACTGCACCTGATGTGTATCTAAGTGAAGCTGATGGCTTACTTAACAGTGGAGATGTAGTTCAGGCGAGTGAGAAGTATTATAAGGCAGCTGAAGAGGCAGTTAAGTTGATTGCAATAAAAATGAACATGAAAGATATAATAGAGCAAGTGAGGATAAAGGGTAGGTGGAGCTCTCAATTGCTTTTTGATGCAGCAAGTAGAGTGTCAAGGAATTTTTATAACATATGGACTTCTGCATGGTATCTTCATATTTACGGTTTTCATGAAATGAAGCTCAGTATTGATGAGTTGAAAATTCTAAGTGATAATGTGAAGAGAGTAATAAGTTTTGTTAATCAAAGTTAAAGTAATTCTTACCAATAACTTTCAACTCTTCATAAACTATATATCAATTTCCTTAAACTAGCAGCATTCCTCCAAGAAGATTCTTTATCTTTCCTTTCACTTTACAATTAGTTATGGGATATATGCTCAGCTATAGTGATAGATCCCTTTTAACTTAAAGGGCTTTTATTCCCTTTACTTGCATTTCATTATGCGAATATTCCTTCCAATGCAGACTCAAAAAGATTAGGATGAAGAGAAGAAATGAATTGTGGCATTGCTCTGAGGGCAAAAATTATAGATTTAAGAAGGAATAATAGTCAAGGGATTAAGCCCTCCTTAATCGTGAATAGAAAGAAGTGAAAGAATGGGGATAATCAGTTAAACCTCTGTGATTCATAGAAAGTCTCTATACTTCCTGAAACCTTTTAGAATAAGTTATGCCTTGGAGGATTTCCCTCTATTGATTTCATCTTACTATTTAAGTTCAATCTTTGTTTAGCTGATGAGAGTATTAAAGAATAAACTCATGAAATCTAATCTTTTCTTTAATGAATTTGAGAGTTACGCCATGGATAAACACTAGAGTAAAATTTCTTGTCAATTACTAAATTATGTTTACTTACCTCGAAGCAGTTCATGATAACTAATTTTAACAACCAGATTCAATTAATATAGGTCTTGGATGGAGGAGATAAAGGTACTGGGAATAGTCGGTAGCTTAAGGAAGAACTCCTACAATAAAATGCTACTAAGAGCGGCACAGAAACTTGCACCTAAAGGGATGATTATAGAGAGCGTCGATTTAGAGGGTTTCCCTCCATTCAATCAAGATTACGAAGAAAACCCCCCTCAAATAGTCAAGGAATTCAAGAATAAAATAAGGTCCTCTGACGCGTTATTAATAGTAACTCCAGAATATAATTATTCAGTACCAGGAGTATTAAAAAACGCTATTGATTGGGCTTCAAGACCTTACTATGACAACGTGTTTAATGGTAAACCCGTAGGTTTAATGAGTGCTTCAACAGGCATGATTGGAGGTGCAAGAGCTCAATATCATTTAAGGCAAATATTCGTCTTCTTGAACATGTATCCAGTTAACAGGCCTGAGGTTATAGTTACCTTTGCCCCAAAGAAGTTCAGTCCAGAGGGTGAATTGATAGACGAGGATGCAAGGAAGTTCATTATTGAACACTTAAACAATCTAATGAAGTTAACTAAGGTATTAAAAATGTTTAATTCCATGTAGAATCTGTATAGCTAAGTGCATCCATAAATAATGTTGAAGGGGTTTTATCCTCACTAAATTAAAGTGTACTTCTTCATAAGTTAATAAATAAATGAAAGATAAGCCTCTCCTTTTAAGGACGGATGGTTACCAACCTTTTCCTTTTATAGAGTTCAACTCATTTTGAACTTCTTAGCATGGTGAGGCCATAAATGAATAGGTTTCCCTAAGTTCTCGATCTCAGGAACTGCAAGTTCTTTAATAAAAGAATACAATGAAAGTTTATTAAATGAAAGATAGGCTTCCCAGCAAAAGGTGATAAAAGGAGTAAAAACTTCTCAACTCTGGTGAAGTTCAAAAATCTAGGTTCGGTGAAAAACATGAAATCAAATAAGGCCTATACTCTTGTATACATATATTCTGGTTCCGTCTGGGATGAATATGTGTAGGAAATTGTTATTATGTTCCATCACCCTTAACTTCGTCAGCAAGGAGCTTATAGAACTTATTATTAACAACATCATTAACGAAGTAGTCGAAGCTGAGTACTCTATTCATTAAGTCTTCTGATGATCCTTTCTCCTTCAATTCCCTGAAAGCATCCATAACTGACTTAGCGTATGTGAAAAGGCCTAAAACAGGAAATGCTATAATTTTGAATCCCATTTCCTGGGCTTCTTTAGCTCTCATTAAAGGCGTTTTTCCCCCTTCTACCATGTTTAATAATAGCGGAGCTTTGACTCTCTTTGGCAAAATCTCAATTTGCTCCTTGCTAATAGGTGCCTCTATGAAAACGAAGTCTGCACCTAATTCGGCGAACCTATTACCCCTCTTGATGGCCTCCTCTATTCCACTCACCGCTATTGCATCAGTCCTGGCCCCTATAACTATGTCTCCAAACTCATTCCTAGCCTTAAACGCCGCCCTAAGCTTTTCCTCCATTTCTGATAAAGACACTATTTGCTTTCCAAACATATGCCCACATCTCTTTGGCCATACTTGATCCTCTATAAAAAGACCAGATGCTCCTGAGAATATGAACTCCTTTACTGTTCTATAAACATTAACCGCGTTTCCATATCCAGTGTCTACATCTGCCAATATCGGGATTGATACACTCATAGATATTTTCCTCACTTGATCAATCATTTCCCCAAAGCTAATCAAACCTATATCTGGGAGTCCTTCCCTAACTGCTGCAGTAGCAAAACCCGAGTGAGCTGCAGCTTTAAATCCAACAATCTCCGCTATTTTAGCTGACAATGCGTCAAATACTCCAGGTAAAACAAGTATTTCCTCCCCATTTATTAACTTCCTCAAATCCTTTGCCTTGTTCATGTGTTTTCATTCCCTTAGAAAAATAAAAAATTTAATAACTTATGCTAGCTCCCCTCGTCTCCTTTGCTATTATAAAAGCTATTAACGAAACTGTCATCCCAGCTATTCCCCAAAAAACTGGGGATAAATTGTATCCGGTTTCATATATCAAGAAGGTTGCGATGAACGGAGTAGTCCCTCCGAAAGCTGCTACTGCAGTGTGGTAATCAAAGGAGACAGCTGTGTATCTTACCTTAGTCGGGAACATCTCAGTTAACATAGCAGCGTAGGAGCCAGCGTAAAAGGACTGGATCAGTTGAGCAATAACCTGTGCCATTACAGCAACTGCAAAGCTCCTTGTATTCAGTAAGTAAAAATAAGGAAATACGAATGCTATTGAACCTATTGCTGTTGCTAACATCAGGGGTTTCCTCCCTATTTTATCCCCTAAGTAACCGAAAATTGGGATGAAGATCCCTAACGTTATGTAACCTATTGACAATATTAATGAAGCTTGTATAGAAGTGAACTTAACTATGTTTTGAAGGTATGAAGACGCAAAAACGCCTGTAGCATAAGTTATGGTAGTCCCCCCTATTACAAATGCTAGGCCTAGAAGGATCTTCCTTGTGTACCTCTCAAATGCTTCTGCTAAAGGAATGCGTGCAACCATGTTCTGATCCTTGTATTTTTTAAATATATATGACTCAGATATCTTTAACCTAATTATTATCCCTATCACTCCTATTATGGCTCCTATTATAAATAGTATCCGCCATCCAATGCTATTGAATGTGTCTTGGCTCATTATGCTTCCAAAGATGTAAATTAAACCAGTAGCTAATAGAGGCCCGAAGCCCTGGGCTGACTGAGCAACACCGACGTAAAATGCCCTCTTTTCAGGAGGTGAGACTTCGGCAGTTAAAACTATTCCTCCCCCAAACTCTCCCCCTAAGGAAACTCCTTGAAGGAATCTCAATACAGTTATTAATATGGATGCTAAAACCCCTACTTGGGCATATGTTGGCAGTAACCCAGTCAGGAGGGAAGCAAGGGCCATTAAAGTGATTGTGAACACTAGTGTATACTTCCTACCTATTCTATCTCCTAAGTGGCCAAACAATATTGCCCCTATCGGTCTTCCTACGAACCCAGTTGCAAAGGCTGCGAATGTATATAAAAGTGAAACTAGAGCGTTTTGAGATGGGAAGAAAAGCGAAGCTATAGTTCCGGATAGGAAACCATATATTAGGAAGTCATAGAATTCTAGGGAAATTCCGAAGGCGGAGGCGAGGCTTACCTTCGTTATTTCACTAACCATAGTGACATTATCATTTAGTTTCTTAAAAAGTCTTCCATAATTATGGATTTTTTATTATATATTATTTGTTATTTTAGTAAAAAAAATAAATAATGTATACTATAAGGTATTACTCTCAAAACTTCATTATATTTAACTCTCGTATTTACTTAGAACTTTATGAAGTTACAAACAAGTTTAGTTAAATTTAAAATTATATATTTAAAAAATAAAATTTATATTATAGAATGTATTATCACAACCAGATATTGAGTTAAGTAGTGGAGGTTTCTCTATAGAATAGTAAAACTCTGATTGATGTTATCCTGCCAAAAGGAAAGAAATATGAACAGGATTACCCTTGACTTTAATGAAGCCTAAAGGCAAGGTTGAATCGAATTCATGAAAAACCAATGAAGCCAAAACCTCATCAGTGAAACATATAAATGTTTTTTCCATTGCTTGTAAACTCTCTTGAAAAATGAACATTCAGAAAAATTTAAATTTATTGAAGTTAAAACGTAATTATGCTAGAGAAACCAAGTTATCCTGGCGTAGATGATTCGATAACTTGGTACTCTGTTTTGACTCCCCTGTTATTTTTAGAGAGAGCTGGGAAATATTTTAGGGATAAGAGGGCAGTTGTATACAGGGGGAAGAGATACAATTATGATGCTTTCTACAAGAACTGCCTTAGATTAGCAAACGCACTTAAGGAGAGGGGAATAAAGAAGGGGGAAAAAGTGGCATTTATAGCTAGAAATAGACCTGAGCTCCTAGAGGCCCACTTCGCTATACCATTATCTGGAGCTATCTTGGTTCCAATAAACATTAGGCTTTCTCCAAAGGAAATAAGCTACATAGTTAACCACTCAGAGTCTAAATACCTCTTCGTTGATGAACCTCTTCTAAACTCCATATTGCCTGTAAAGGATGAAGTAAAGGCTGAGATAATACTAATTGAAGATGAGGAAGCAAGGAATGAAAAAGTAAAGGAACTTAGCTTCGTAAGTTACAGAAGTTTTCTGAAGGGGGTTCAGGAAAAGCGTCTTGAAATCCCAGTTAATAATGAGTATGAAACTATAACAATAAATTACACCTCAGGGACAACGGGCCTTCCAAAGGGGGTTATGTACCACCACAGAGGGGCTTTCCTTAATGCAATAACTGAAGCTCTTGAGCACCAATTAGATGTAAACTCTGTATATTTATGGACTCTACCCATGTTCCATTGTAATGGCTGGTGCTTTACTTGGGCAACAGTAGCAGTTGGAGCTACTAATGTTTGCCTAGACAAGGTTGAGCCATCAACTGTTTATAAATTAATAGAAGAGAATGGAGTAACACACATGAGCGGTGCTCCAACCGTTTACATAAGCCTTATGGAGTACATGAAGAGGAACAATTTGAAGTTCTCCAGAAAAGTCCACATGCTAATAGCCGCAGCGCCCCCAGCTCCCTCAACACTAAAAGGAATAACGGAGTTAGGGGGATATATGTGCCATGTTTACGGTTTGACTGAGACTTACGGTCCTCACTCCATATGCGAATGGAGAGCTGAATGGGATAAATTGCCTCTGGATGAAGCAGCTAGATTAAAGGCTAGACAAGGAATACCATATGTATCATTCGAAATGGATGTTTTCGACAAAGATGGCAAACCAGTTCCTTGGGATGGAAAGACTATAGGGGAAGTAGTAATGAGGGGGCACAATGTGGCTTTAGGTTATTACAAGAACCCGGAGAGGACAAAGGAGGCCTTTAAGGGAGGTTGGTTTTATTCTGGAGACGCAGCTGTAGTCCATCCAGACGGTTACATTGAAATAGTTGATAGGTTTAAGGACATGATAAATACTGGGGGTGAGAAGGTCTCTAGCGTAAAGGTTGAGAAGGTGTTAATGGAGATTCCAGGAGTTAAGGCAGTTGCAGTTTACGGAACACCTGATGAAAAGTGGGGAGAGGTCGTAACAGCGAGGATTGAAACTGTTGAAGGGGTTAAACTAACGGATGAAGAAGTCATTAGGTTCTGTAGGGAGAGGCTAGCCCACTTTGAGTGCCCGAAAATAGTGGAATTCGCTCCCATACCAGTTACCGCAACTGGAAAGATGCAGAAATATGTCCTGAGGAACTTGGCAAAGGAAAAGAAGTGATAAAGCTTATTTTAAGTTAAATTAAAGTTCTATTATGAGGGCTTCTAAAGCCTTCGTTGAACAGGTAAAGAGGTTGGGGATAAGGAGGGTTTACGGTAATCCTGGCTCAACTGAAATGCCATTATTGAGAGAAGTAGTTGAAGGCAATTTGAATTACATTTTATCTCTCCACGATGGGATTTCCGTCGCTATGGCTGAGGGAGAGTTCCTTTATTCTGGTAAACCCACTCTCGTAAACCTCCACACAGTTAATGGATTGGGGAACTCAATAGCTTACATTTACACAGCACTAAAGGATAGGTCTTCAATTGTGATAACAGCGGGGCAACAGGATACGAGGCACATATTTCACGATCCCATCCTCTATGCTGATATAAAGAGAATAGCTGAGCCAGTTGTGAAATTGTCGTTAGAGCCCTATAATGCTGAGGACTTACCTAAATATTTAATTAGGGCTTACAAGGTTTCCCTAACCCCTCCGTTCGGTCCAGTGTTCCTCTCCCTTCCCCAAAACTTCATGAATGAGGAAATTGAGGAAGGCTTTTCAGAAGATTTCTCCATAAGGGTAAATATGGGGGCAAGAGATGGAGAGGTTGAGTTAGTGGCTAAGGAAATAAACGAGTCGAGAAACCCAGCAATAATTGCTGGTTTCGAAGTTGATGTTTTTAACGCACACGATGAATTAGTCCAACTGGCGGAGAAACTCAATTGCCCTGTATTTGCAGAGCCTAGAGCTAGTAGGGCACCATTTGATTCATCTCATAACCTCTTTTATGGAACACTTCAACCTTCGATAAGCTCAATTAATTCATCGCTTTTAGATAACGACTTGATATTAATAATAGGGGCATCAATAGTTTTATACCCATATGAAAAGGGGAAGTTACTTTATGGTAAGGAGGTAATAGAGCTGACATCCGACCCAGAAGAAGCAGGTAAAAGGGTTTGGAAAACATTCTTATGCGATCTTGGGGAGTTCTTGCGGAAGCTTAATCAAATGGTTAAAAAAAGGGAAAAACGAGGAAGGAGAAACAAAAAAGAGGAGAGTGAAGGGGAAATTCAAAGGGCTTTAAGGGCAATCTTAAAGAGCTCTGGGCAGAGAGCTATTTTCGATGAGGTCACCTCACTGACCCAGGAAATTAGGCAATACATTGGTTACAAGCCAGGGAAGTATTTCTCCAACATAGCTAGGACATCTCATTTAGGGTGGGCATTACCCTCATCAATAGGTTACTCAATCGCAGGAGGGAAAGCATTAGCGATAATAGGGGATGGCAGCTTTAATTTCTCACCGCAATCACTTTGGACAGCTAGGAAATATAATGTAGATGTAAAGGTAATAGTTATTGATAATAAGGGATACGGAATTCTGAGGAACTACGCTAAAGGGAATTACGAGGAAGTCGTTAACGCTGACTTCATTAATCCAGTTACTGATATAGAAAAGATATCTGAGGCTTATGGGGTGGAGTCCCTCTCAACAGATTTAAAGGGAGTTCAAAAGGGAATTGATTGGATGTTTAAGGATAGTGAAGTAAAGTTATTAAGAATAGAAATTGAAAAAGAGATTAAAAAACTATTATAAACCTACTTTCTTATCTCCTCATTACAATAGCTATAATAGCTATTATTAACGCTATTATCCCTAATGCAATGGCTATGTATGAGGTTGTACCTGTTTGATTCACCAGTACTGTAGTATTTGTCCCAGGCTGTAGGACTGTGCTCTGCTGAACTACTGTAGTAGTATATTGCTGAGTAACTGTAGTACCAGGTTGGACTACTGTCTTTGTAATCGTAGTGCTATTTAACTTTGGCAATACTACAATTTGGCCTATCATTCCCATTGAATCGTGAATTAAGCAAACATATGTGTAAATCCCAGGTTTCGTGAAAGTCAGAGTATAAGTTTGGAAGGGAAGCAGGACCCCGGAATTATAATAACCTGATCCATTGTATTGGGAATTGTTACCAACCTCTATTACTGACATGGGACTTCCGAATTCAGGTATTTGCATGCCAGGAGGAACGAAAGTCACTGTGTGAACATCTGCATAATCAACTTGGGTCCAGACAACCCTGTCACCTACATGTATTGTTAATGTGGATGGATAAAACGTCATGAAGGCGCCATTTGAGAACACCACATTTCCACACGCTATTGGATTTGCTCCTGATCCCGTTAAATTGGCTCCTTGATGTATATTGATATACCATCCAACATTAGGTAAAAACATTACGTTATGAATTACTGTTGTGCTCGAAGCATATCCCTTTGAGTTAGCAACTAGACTATTTAAGTAATACTGAATAGGGCCATTATACTGACAAGTCCCTAAATGAATGTGCATTTGATGGGTACTGTTTGGAGCTAGACCACTAACGTTTACTTGAACCATCATTGTGAATGGGGATATAAACGATATAGTTGCTTGACCTTTAACTCCTGAATTGTTAACGGGATTTATTTTCACGTTAGTTTGCAATGGCATTTCAGGTCCTACGGTAACGTAATAAGTGTAAGTGTTATTTGCGCCTTGTATAGCTGGGCTACTGTATAAACCTTCTGACGATATTAAATTAGCCACGTCGTTCGCTTCCTGCATAGAGGAATTTAAGTTATACTGTTGCTGTGTGTATGGATAAGGAGTTCCAGCAGGTTGCACCACAACAATTCCTGTCATTCCAGGGTGAAGCTCGCAATAATATGGATAAACGCCGGGTTTAGTGAAAGTCAAGTTGTATTGTTGCCCCATTACCATTAATCCCGAGCTGTGAATACCAGTTCCATTGTAGATGTTACCTCCAATAGGTAATAGGTTGCTCTCGTTAAGTGGATTTAAAGGAGGATGTCCGCTAAGGAAAGTGACTGTATGTGGCTCCATAGTTGTGAGTGTCCATACAACTGTGTCGTTTACATCAATAACTATGATTGAAGGGTAAAATGCAAACACTTGAGCACTCCCATCAGGGCTCTGGGCTCCTACTGAAACGTACCAAGTATTACCATGATATGGAGATGATGCTTCAACTATATTTGGCTGGGAAATTAACGAGATTAAAGGTATTGAAAAAAACACTAGCAATACTATAGAATTCGTCATTTTTTTAGCGAATTGAGACACGTTCATTTTGCTCAGAGTTAATAAAAGGCACAAATATTTATACATAGGGTAGGATAATAGAAGATAATATATACCATTTCCCTGGAAAATACATTAATTGTTAAATGAAAAATATGGAGTTTGAATACGCAAGCTTTCCCTTATACAAGAAACTGACCTGCCTTAGAGTCGAAAAGTAATCGAAATCGGTTAGAGCAGAAATCCCGTCTAACGCTAACACAACGTTATACCATCTGAGAGCTGCGCTTCCCGCTGTATGTAAAACGCAGACATTAGCAATCGTTCCAGTTAAAACTAAGTTACTTATTTTCTTAACCCTTAAAATGTAATCAAGTGGGCTCTCGAAGAACGCATCATACCTATATTTCCTAACAACGAAGTCTCCTTCCTTCGGTTTCAATTCATCCACTATCTCTGCCCCCCAAGTACCTGCTAAAGCATGTTCTCCCCATATTTTGAACTCTGGATCGTCCCTCATGTGCCAGTCCTGAGTATATATAATTAACGAGGAACTATTCCTAGCCTTTTCTATTAGCTTCCTAATGTTAGGTATTGTTTCCTCAGCCTTTGGAACTCTCAGTTTTCCTTCCTTCCTCACGAAGTCGTTTTGCATGTCAACTATTATTAAAGCAGTATCCTTCGGATTCAGCTTTACTTCCTTCTCGATAGGAATATCTGGGAGCTCTACCTGCATGGATTTAATATCGAACATGTGTTTATATTACTTTTAAAAGACTACGATGGACTGGTTGGAATTATTTGACTTAATCTCTTCCTTATCTCAAAGATCTCATCCAAAATATTATTCATGTTGTTAATTATTTTCTCAGTGTATTTCTTAGGGTCGTCTAGTCTAAGAGTTATGCATAGGAAAACAACTGCGGAATAGAAATAAACTTTTTCAGCCTCTTTCCTAGCTTTCCTGAGCTCTTTCATTACTAAGTTGAGTTCTGTTCTGTGTTTCTCTAATTCCTTATAAACTTCGCTTATGTAATTCTTATCCATCTTTATCTTATGTTTTTCCAGGAGTTCCTTGATAGCATTGAAAAGTTCGTTAACGTCTTGATTTGATTTGAACTTGTTGTGAAGGACGTTAACGTACTCCTCCATTTTGTCATATATCCTGTCCATATCATTTATAATGTCCTCTACCTCATCCATAATTTCTTTAATTCTCTCCATTGGTTCAAATATTAGTTCAGATAAATCCCTCATTCCATGTTTAACTAGCTCCGCTAGGAAGTCGTCAGTTTTGCTGGGAGGTTCTTTATTAGCGAAGTCCTCATCTTTTCCCCCTTCCTTTAAGAATTCCAATGCCAAAGGCAACCACTTAGCGACTTCTCTGTAAAACATTAATTAATACTGGATTGAGAGGTTTTATTGTTGAGAATCAATTATAGAGCTTATAATTGGCAATGAGTATAAAAGGGCTTCCTCAGACCTAATTGTCTTAACTCCTTGGTTTGAAACGAATTTAACTGCCTCTCCTTCCTTTAAATCCAAGAGGTTCAACCCTTCCCTTTCCCCTATTATAAGGGATATTCCGCTATTAATGTATTTCTCAAGAATTAACCCCTTTACTTCCCATATTTCTTTTCCAGTTCTAGAGGCTATTATTGGAAACCCCTTATTCAATTTCATTGCTTCGCCTAAACTATTAACAACTATAATCTCGAACCCATGATAAAAAGGGTTAGAATCCAGGTAAGCTAAAATCCTCCTATTTGAGTCTAAAACAATAGCCCACTTAGTTTCTCTCTTCCCAACATACTTTATCCTTCCTAACCCGCAATTCCCCTTAGATACCTCCCTTATATCCCCCTCTACAGGTTCCTTGAAGTAGGAGTGCCAAGAAGCATTAAGGGGAGGGAGTATTCCAACCATTTTAAGATCATTGTCAATTTTAACCTCCTTCTTTAAATATGGTTGCTTAAGTAGGTATTCCATGACCTTGATTATTTTCCTATTAGCCTTACCATACAATAAAAGCCTAGTGACCCTGAAGGTTAACAGGGCCCTAGTAATGTAATAAACCTCTAACAGCTTGGCATTCTCGTCTTTTAGGTCAAACGCAGAAGAAGGGAAGATTACCTCTAAACATTTACTCCTTTTTACTGCTTGAATCAACTTTTCCCCTTCCGTACTTTTCATGTCCTTTAGCTAGTTCACCCCCTGCAAGAGCAGCTATTAAGTTAAGCTCGCCCGCGAGAACTGTTGAAGTGATTATCTCAGCGAATTTCTTTGCCTCCCCCTTTAAACCATTTCCTAGCCCCATAATTTTGAGTGCCTCCCTTTGCGTTGGAAGCCTAGTACCCCCTCCAACAGTGCCCACTTCTAGGTTTGTAAGCTTTACGGTCAAATACAGGTCTTCCCCTCTTTTTTCAGCAAAAGAGAAGCCAGAACTACTTTCCACTACCTGAGCAACATCTTGACCTGTGGCTATGAAGATAGCAGCTATTATATTAGCGAAGTGTGCATTGTAATACATACTCCCCGAAACTGCACTTCCAAGTAAGTTCTTCTTGATCGCTACCTCCACAATGTCGTCAATCCTAGCCTTAAACACCTTATCTATTACCTCCCTCTTTATTATTGCCTCTGCCACAACTTCCTTACCCCTTCCCTCAATTATATTTATCCAAGATGGCTTCTTGTCAACACACACGTTTCCGCTTAGGGCTAAACACTTTGCTTTATAGTTTTCCTCTATGTAGTAACATATCCTTTCACTAGCCAGAGTTGCTATGTTCATTCCCATAGCTTCTCCCGTATCAAACTTCAATCTTATCCACGCATTGTTTCCAATAACGTAGACGTCGAAACCAATTAGCTCTCCGTGCCTCGTAACCACTTTAACGATTTCCCTTAGTTTCCCCTCATGGTTTTTAATGGTATTGTAGAACTTCACCGCTTCATCCATGCTATTGAAAACTATTAGAGGTGCCCTAGTCATGAAGTCCCTTAATACTTTAACCCTTACCCCTCCACTCATGGTTACTGCCTTAACCCCTCTGTTCACACTCGCAATTAGAGCCCCTTCAGTAGTTGCCATTGGGACGTAATAATCTCCTATAGCGTGGTCTCCAAATACTTTCAATGGGCCTACAATTCCTAAAGGTATTTGTGTAGCTCCTATCGTGTTCTCAGCGTTTTTCCCTATAACTTCCTCAAACTCCAGGATGGTTGAACCTATTGAAGGTAATGGAGTTTTAGTTATTTTCTCTATGAACTTCCTCCTTATCAATGTTGCTAAGTTCTTATTAAAAATGTTATCTAGGGACTGAAGTGATATCTCGCCTTTCTCCAGCTTCTCTACTTCTGCTTCTATTTCATTATGTAATCTTTGGTCTGAACTTTGTTCCATAATAAATTATCCCCTCATGCGAATCTGTTTCCACCCTCCTTAAAGTTGCCTCAACTTCCATGCCTTCCCTAACCTCATATGGATCAACGTCTACTAATTGAGCGTAAATCCTTACCCCATCGTTTAATTCTATCTCTGCTATGATCATAGGAATAGAGAGGTCAAAACCCTCCTTTTGTTGATGGGAAACAGTGAAGTTGATTACCCTTCCTTCTCTACTAACCTCATAACCCTCTAATTCCCTTGAATTGCATGAAGGACAGTAGTATTTCCTTGGAAATGAGATTGCCCCACATTTCCTGCACTTTACACCCTCTAACCTATAATAAGTTCCCCTTTCCCTCCAGTAAGGGGGGACACTCAACCTACTCATTTTTCACCACAATGGAATAGGAGGTGTGGGCTAGAAGAGAAGTATTAATGATCACTCCAATTTCGCCCTTGTTTAATCCGTTTAGGGCATCGTGAAGTTGATAAAGTCCTGTTGCCCCCATTATGTTTCCCCTAGCCTTTAATCCTCCCCCTAAATTTACCTTAGAATTGCTTTCAACTTGTTCTAGGCTCTTACCCTGCTCATATAAACCAGTAGCTTCAAGTTCCAGAGCAGCCATTACGGAATAAGAGTCAGTTATCTCAAGTAAGGACACCTCTTCCTTGCTTATCTTCGCATTTTCAAGGGACTGGTTAAAGGAACTTTTAACAACGTAATTTATCTTCTCCATATCCCAGTAGTTATCGAAGTAATTAGTTACACCTATTGACATTAACTCTATTCCTTTGCCTCTGAACTCAGATGTTAGGAAAGCAGATGCAGCGCCGTCACATAGTGGTGACAAGTCAAAGAGCTTTAAGGGAGAGGAGATGTCTTGAGAAGAGGAAATCGCTTCTCTAGTGACTTTAAAGGGCAAACAGGCCTTTGGATTGCTTTGAGCCCTGGCGTGCATTAATAAAGGCCAGCTATAAAAGTATTCTTTGCTTACTTTATATTTCCTCATGTAGCTTTTATGTATCAAAGCTGCTATTTCCGTGGAGTTCACTCCATAAAAGCCTTCATATAAGCTATCTAATTCATAGCTTAGCATTCTGTTCACTTTCTTGCTCACATTATCGTTTACCTTTTCAACTCCAAGTATTAATACACTTGATGCAAGTCCTGACTTTATCATAGATTCCGCAACCATTAAAGCCTGCCCTGAGGAGGATAGCCCACCTTCAACGTTTACTATCCTCTTAGCTGGAATTCCTATTTTACTGGCAACCTTAACTCCTAGATTTAAGTTGTTGTGAAGGGAAAAAGAAGAAGATATAATTAGTGTATCCAAACCTTTACTTTCAACACTGGGAGATATTTGCTTATAAGCCTCATAAGCAAGATCATAAATACCCTTATCATAGTGCCTATCAGCCTTAACTGCGCTGTAGTCGCTTATGTAAACTTTCATTCCCCATACCTCCTTATCTTCCTAGTGTTCTTAGCGTAAACGGAATAAGGAATTGTTTTCTTCCTCTCTAACAAATAATTGAAAGTTGGGGCTAGCTTTTGCTTTTCATTTATTGAATCCGAAACGATGAAGGAGAAAGCATCACTTCCTGCACCGCTTCCAAAAGTGACGACGAGTACTCTATCCCCAGGCTTTGCAATATCGAGAACCTTGGCAAACCCTAATAGAGCAGAGGCATTATAGGCATTCCCAATATATGGAGAAACCAAACCAGGGATTACCTTGTCCTTAGGGAAACCTAGTTTACTTCCCACTTGAACTGGGAACTTACCGTTGGGTTGATGAAATACTGCATATGTAAAATCTCCTTGCCTTAGCCCTAAGTCCTTCATTAGCTTCTCAGCTGCTGAAATAACGTGGTGAAAATATGCAGGTTCCCCAGTGAACCCCTCCCCATGAACTGGGTAAGGTGCACCTTCTCTCCTCCAAAAATCTGGAGTATCTGTTGTATAAGAGGTCATTCCCTCTAATATTGCCACAGAGCTCTTGTTAGCTTTCCCTACAACGAAGGAAACAGAGGCTGCAGCAGAGGAGAGCTCTAGGACGTCCCCTGGATTCGACTGAGCTGTGTCTGAGCCTATAACTAAGACATATTCATCGAGACCTGATGAAGTTAATCCAAAAGCTGCCTTCAATCCCTGGGAAGCGCCCCTACAGGCAAACTCCATGTCGACTGCAGAACTATACCCAGAAATTCCAAGAGCTTCCATTATTATTGTTGAAGACGGTTTAACTGCATATGGTTTCGATTCAGTTCCAAAGTAAACAGTAGTTATTTTGTTCTTATCAATTCCAGCCCTTCTTATTGCATAAACTGAGGACTCGAAACCCATTGTTGTGGAATCCTCATCAGCGTAAGGAACACTCTTTTCACTGAGGTTAAGCCCCTCAACAACCTTATCATCATATCCCCACAATTCGGCTATTTCCTCAACCCTTATCCTGTAAATGGGAATATAAACTCCCCATCCCTCTATCGAGGAATTCAATCTCATGCTTTCTAAACTAGCTATCTCAAGCATTAATAAAATTGTTGGCACTATTGCAGAAAATATTTTAGACAAAAGTAGAAATGCATAGCGTTATTATTCCTAAAGCGTATATTAAGAGTAATGATGAGGTGGGCAGCCAGCGATCGGTGAGCTGTAATTAATCTCTGATCAAGGATTCAAAGAGTTAATGAATTTGAGTCCTGCCTCTTCACTTACCTCTGAGACCATTTTATAAACTAGGAGGAGAGGTAATTGGTATAGGATCTCGTTTATTTCCTCCCCCTCTAGGTTTAAGGAAAGGAACCCCTCCCTGACCTTTAGTATGTAATACTTTATAGACTGCTCAGGGAAATCGTTGTTCTCCTTCACTATCTCTAGGAACTTCTTAAAAGAGTAGTCTCCTGTCTTCCTAGGTTCCTTTCCCTTTAAGTAATCTACATAATCATCAGCTATCTGGTATAATCTCCCTATGTTTTTCCCCAGCTCTATGGCGCTCCTCGCTAGATCCTTTTTACCTGATCCTATTACTGCAAGTACAGAGGATAACTTAAATAGGCTCCCAGTCTTATAATCTACTAAACTGTAATAATCCAGCTCAGTTCCGTATTCCTCGTAAATAGCACCTAGCGATGTGTCCTTCCATAGCTTAACTGATATCTCCAAGCCATCGCTTGCTCCTTTAGAGATTATTTGAAGTGCACTAGGAATTAAGTAATGGGTAACTAAAATAACCCTCTTAGTACCAAGCATTGTCCATGCTGAGGGTTTACCCCTTCTCTCTAAGTCTTCATCAATTATATCATCGAGCGCTAAGGAGGCTGAGTGAAGTATTTCAACCGCTAACGCTAAGTCCCTAGCCATCTCTTGGTTACCTTTAAGCCCTTCTATAATTAGAAAGGTTATTAAGCTCCTGAACCTCTTCCCGTCTGAGAAAACGTAGTATGCTATTTCCTTTGAAAGGGGTTCTCCAGTTTTACTCACGAATTCCTCTAGCGACTTGTCTACAACCTCTTTCTTCGACTTCCAATACTCTATAACTCTCTTAAAGTCCAAAACCTTTTCATGCTTTACTTTCTTCTCCCCTCTTTTATTTTCATGGTGAAAACTCTTCAAGGGAAAAAATTTATTCCCACCGTTTAAAAAATATATGGGATCTTGGCGACTACCCACTGAGATCCCGTATAATGGGGACTATGATGTGGGGACTCCAGGGATCCCAACAAAGGGTTAAGAGGAAACGCATGTGAGCTCTACATTACTTTCACTAATTGAGGCAATAGCTCTAATGCTAATGTTTTGGCTCTCAGCTGAAATATTGAGTAGGGGAATTGAAAGGTTAGAAAGGTTCTTAGGTCAAGGGATGACTGGTGGGGTAATATTAGGCTTCATTACCTCACTACCTGAAACTATATTCGTTGTGATTGCCACATTAAGCGGGTCCTATGATGTCTCTTTGGGTTCCGCGGTAGGCGGAAACATAATACTTTTCACCATAGGGATTGGGTTAATAGTGTTTGTTTCCAAGGTAAGGTGGGGTAAAGGGATAGACATGGTAGAGGACTACAAAGTGGAGTACAACTTCCTCTTGCTCTCGACTATTGTAGTTATAGCAATAATGTTCTACTCAAGGTTAGACACCTTAACTGGTCTAATTCTCTGCGTCATATACTTTATTTATGTTTTATATAGATATAAAAGAAGTAGAACCTTAGTTTTGAAAAGGGGTAAAATTGATAGAGGGGAATTAGCTAAGTCTTCGGTGTTAATAATTTCAGGTGCTATAATCATATTAGTATTGAGTAATTTCTTCGTAGAGGTTATAAATGAACTCGCCAGATCCTTGAATGTCTCCAGTGTTTGGCTCTCAATGGTAATATCCCCTATTGCTGCTGAACTAGAGGAGAAGATAAGTGCGTACAAATTAACTATATCTAGTAAAGGAGGTGGGAGCATAGCTGTTTATAGTTTCATAGGTAGTAAAATAGAGAACAACACTTTGCTACTGGGATTAATAGGTTTGCTTTCTCAAGGAGTAAGTATCTACCCCTCGTTAATTGAGTTCGCCGTGATGATAATAATCAATTTAATGATGCTAGCAGTATTGAAGAACGGTAAGGTAAGTATTAAAGAAGGACTAATCCTCTCCTCAAGTTACTTCTTAGCAATTCTTTTCCCTCTAATCCTATAGTAAGCTTAGTATTTACTTTCTGCAACAGTATTAGCTATTCTTATTGTCCTCCTTTAATTTAATATATCATGAATTTAATATTTCCGTCTCCCTTACAACCTAAGATAGTAAGTTCTAGGATTATAGACTACATCGTCTCTCTTGATTTTTAAATGCTTTAAATTACGTTCAATCATTTTTATTTCCCATTCATGATTTTGGAGGAACCTAGCATTCAATCACACACTCACATCATGTATGGGTTATGAGATTCAAGCAAAGGCATCTCCTCACATCTCCGCTATTACCTCCACCGTTTGTCCCTACACTTTCATTTCACTCATTTTATGTTCAATCATGATCGAGCAGGGACTTAGCCCTCAACCACCTTTTAGGTGGGTCATGGGACTCGAGCCCAACGGCATTTGGCTCACATCCCC
>Ga0208151_100016_pt1 | contig 101783 bp, 79 predicted proteins | sample ECH_Bhost_MetaG_FD_187130 | JGI IMG/M metagenome (GOLD analysis project Ga0208151, IMG submission 187130) | Hot spring microbial mat communities from Yellowstone National Park, Wyoming, USA - ECH_B host_MetaG (SPAdes) (version 2) | ecosystem: Environmental > Aquatic > Thermal springs > Hot... | reverse complement strand
CCCACAACTCAACCAACTCCTCATACTTCCCCCTACCGTAACGCCCCACTTGAACACAGCACTTAGGGGTTCCCAATACCCTAGCAATACCCCTCCTTAGAGTACATTTTCAATGCCTCCTCACCCTTCTCCCTAGGGTGCTTAGCGTCGGGGAAGAAGTGCCTATTACAACTCCCACACAAGTACCTCTGCCTACCCCTAACCTTACCGTCCTTAACAACGTGATTTACAGAAAGGACAAGAAAGGTTGGGGTCCAATTTTGGTGGCCTACCCCTCTTACCCATGAGTGATACTCGAATCTATACGAAAAATGTATTCATAAATGTCCACACTATCACCTGTATGACCTATTACAGGCAGGTGGGTGAAATTGTTGGACACACTCCAGCGATCTAGGATTAAGGTTAAAACCCAGTTCCCCTATCCCCTACCGTGTCCTCGGTCCTGATCCCATACTACAGGGTCTCCAACTTCTGCATCGATGCGTATATGCTGGACAAGATAGGGGAACCCTTGGAGAGAATCCTCCTGGTGAAGGACCTAAGGGGGAACAGGGGGAGTGGAAACCTCAACCCTCTTCCCTTCCCTGAGGTCCTGAGGCTCATGAGGGAGCCCTACGACCTGATCAGGTCGGAGAACTTCGAGAGGAGGAGGATCACAGGAGTGGAGGCCACCCTTTACCCCCTCATAAACCCCTCCCTCTACATGAGGTCCAGGGAAGAGGAGATCGTCCAATACACGACCCTGAAACTCTACGAGAGGCTCTACGAGAGGGTGCTCAAGGAAATGGAGAAGGGGGAGAAGGGGTTAGAATGGGGGGAGGTGAGGGTGGAGGGGGACAGGGTTTACCTCAACGGGAAGATGGACAGGGGTTATACACTCCTCTTCACCTCAGACGAGAAGTTCAAGGTATCGCTCAGGGAAGTGCTTAAGTAGTGAACGGGATAACCCTAACTTCTTATGCGGGTGTTTCCAGCTCGAGGGAGGGATAGACCTCGCGGGATTACCCCAGGCAATGATCAGGCCGAGTTTAGGACTACCTCAGGAGTGGGGAAGCCCTCAAGGGAACTTTCGTGATCAATGAGCAGAGACTATGGACTCCGTGGCAGGGTGCTCCGCGGGGGTAGAGAACTTAGGGTGCAGCTTGAGGGTGGTTCCTGTCCTCTCCAATCCAGCCAAACTCAACCTTTTAATGGAGGGATGGGATCTCTTCCCGTGAACCTCTCTCAATTCAACGAGGAAGTGGTTAAGGTAGTGAGCCAAGTATCTAGGTCCGTGGTCACTGTCTTCTCCAGGCAGGTCTCAGTGGATGAGTTCCTCCTCCCCCAGACCAGGGAGGGAATGGGGTCAGCCTTCGCCGTTGAGGATGGACTCTTCATCACCTCCTATCACGTGGTCAGGGGAAGCAGTGCCATAAGGCTCCTGAGTAGGGAGGGGGAGGACGCTAAGGGAGAGGTGGCAGCGGTGAACCCCTTCAACGACTTGGCCATGATCAGGAGTTCCCTCAACCTCCCTCCCCTGAAGCTGGCAGAGGGGGTGAGGCTGGGGGAGATCGCGTTAGCTGTGGGTAACCCCCTGGGATTGGATAGCGTCACCATGGGTGTAGTAAGTGGGCTAGGGAGGACCATTCTCTCCCCTGGGGGGAACCCCCTATACGTGATCCAAACGGACGCTGCGGTGAACCCTGGGAACAGCGGAGGGCCCTTGGTGAACGTGAACGGGGAAGTCCTGGGGGTCGTCACTGCCATGATCCCCTTCGCCCAGGGCATAGGCTTCGCGATCCCCGCCCAACTCATAAGGGGTTTCTTGAACAACGTGAGGAAGTTCGGGAAGTACTTGAGACCATTCCTGGGGGTTGTCATAATGAAGGTGAATAAGCCTCTGGCCTCATACTACAACCTCCCCACCGACGAGGGCTTACTGGTCATAAGGACCTACGCCGGGAGCCCGGCCTCCAAGGTGGGTATAAGGCCAGGGGACGTCATTCAGGAAGTGGATGGAAGGAAGGTTACAGATCCATTGGAACTCCACGTGATCCTGGAGGAGAAGGGGCCAGGGGAGACGGTGAACCTCAGGGTGATCAGACCCTCCAAGCGCGCGGACTTGCGGGTGGAGATAGGGGGATATGAGGTCGTGGAGAGCATGTATTACCAGTGACCCTGAAACACTTGAGATCTCGAGGATCCCCTAACTCTCGGTGGGCTTTCCCATTGATCACAGACCTGGTGTTCTCCACCCCATGGGAAGCTTGGTGTTCCACCTTATCTCCCTGGGGGCTTTGGGGGGCGTAAGACCCCTTCCATGGGGGATTCCCCGAGTTCAAGAAATCCCAAACTCTTCGCCAAAAAGTCACGGACGGGGTAAGACCATCCATAATCTGATTGCCGCCCTGGAGCCGCTGATCGAGCTCCTATTGCGATCCACTGAAGAGCGAAAGTGTCCCTCAGCAGTCCTCGAGATAGGGCTTAACGTTCCCTACCCCAGGTCCTCTAACACCCCATGGGGAACCCACGAAGAATACACTTAGGTGATCCTCGGAAGGGTTTTAGGGGACCCCAGTCTCGACGTGTACCTGGACCTCAGGCTACTCTCACGAACTTGAGCTTGAAGCCGTTCACTTCAATGGGGGAGGAGAAGTCCACCTTGGTTGTGAAGGAGCCATATTTCCCGAAATCGGCGTGGAACTCCCTTACCTCCCCATAGACCTCCACCCTTAGATCCCTTAGCATCTCCTCGCTAGTCGCCTCGTATCGCTTCGATGTGTAGGGGATCGCCGATCCGTCCTTCACGAAGACCGGGATCAGGTCCAGGGGAGGGTTGAGCTCCACATACCTCCCTCCTTCCACCTCAGCCTTGGTCCAGAAGTCCCACCACTTCCCCCTAGGGATATAGACCTCCCTCGCCCCTTCTCCTATCCAGGGGATCACCATGATGGAGTCGCCCAACATATATTGGTCCTCTACCTCTCTGCAGGCCCTCTCCCTTGGGAACTCCATGACCAAGGGCCTCACCAAGGGCTTTCCCCCCTTGATCCCCGAGACAGCCTGGGAGTAGAGGTAGGGGATCAGGGAGTACCTGAGCTCAGCGTACTTCTTGACCACTTCCATTGCCCTCTCCCCATACTTCCAAGGCTCCCTCTCCGTGGTCCCGTGGAACCTGCAGTGGGAGAAGAGCAGACCCATTTGGGCCCACCTGATGTAGAGTTCCTCGCTCGGTTTCCCCCCATACCCTCCAGAGTCAAAGGACGAGAAGGGTACCCCGGAGGCCGAGAGGGAGAGTGCTCCCCTGAGCGAGGCCGCCATCCCCCTCCATGTGGAGTCCGGGTCCCCAGTCCACCTTAAGGGGTACCTGTGGATCCCTATGCTCCCCGACCTGCCCCAGACCAGTGCCTCCCCCTTCGCATCCTTGATCGTCTCGTAGACCACTTGGTTGTAGAGGTTGGGGTAGAGGTTATGGACGAAGTCCCCACTGCCCTCAGCGTACTCCCCTTCCTCCGGCGCTCCCTCCCCGTAGTCCGTCTTGATGACGTCGAACCCAAGGCCCAGGAGCCACCCTATCTTCTCCGAGTAAGCTCTCCTCCCCTCCTCTGAGGTGAAGTCCACTGCTCCGAAGTCCGTGATCGGGTAACGGTAGGAGATCAGGGAACCACCCAGTTCAGGGGGGATAGGGAACCCGGGGAGTCGGGTGGCAGGCATTTCCACCCCTCCCTTAACCAGGGCCCCCCTGCTCTGGAGCTCCTGGAACCACCTGGAGTTCACGAATGCATAGGGGTTGACCCAGATGCTCACCCTGAAGCCTAGATCGTGGATAGCTTTGGTCATTTCCTGGGGGGAAGGGAAACCGTCGTGGAACTCGAAGGTGCACCCGTTACCGCTCCCCAGGAGTCCCTCCAATCCCTTGGACAGCCTCTGGGCCAAGTACTCCAGGACGGGCCTGAAGGACCACCTCCCCTCCCTCTCGTGGATCTCCCTGACCCTCTCGATCTCCTCCTGGCTCAACCCTGCCTTCCTCATGAAGTCCTCAATGGACTTCCTCAGCGGCCTCCTGGTGTAAACCGGGTCCACGTGGATCACGTCCCCAGGGAGCCCCCTCCTCCTCACCTCCCTGGCTAGTCCGATCACGTCCTCCTGCGTCCTATACTCGGAGTACTTATACCCCCCGTCCCTCCAGGCGCTGTACCAGATCCCGAAGGACCAGAGGGGTGGGACCTCTGGGAACCCGGTGAGTTCCCAGTAGGCCTTCAAGATCTGGTAGGGGTCCTCTGAGAGGATCAGGTAGGCCTCAAGGTCCTCTCCTGGGACAGAGATCTGTCCCACCCCTGAGAACTCGGAGCCGAAGTCCAGGACCACCTTCCTGAAGGTGTTGATGAGGAGGCCGTAGCCCTTGGTGGACCAGAAGAAGGGATAGGCGACGTAGGTCCTGTAGTTAGGAAGGGCCGGGACGTCCTTGACATAGATACGGAAATTCCCTCCCACCCTGTTCAGTGGACCGAAGAACTCACCCAAGCCGTATATTCCCTCCCCCTGGTCGATCCTGAGGGGTAGGACAAGGGATCCTCCCACCCTCCTTATTCCCCTCCTGAATATGAAGTCGAGGGAGGTGGAGAAGACGAGTCTCCCGCCCCTTCTCACCTCCACCCCGGGCTCCTGGGTCACCTCCACCTCTACGTCCTCCCAGGTGGCCTTCATCATACCCGAGGATCCTCCCCTCCTGAGGTTCAGGGACAGGATAGGGGGAATACCCTCCACGACTCCCACCTGGAATTCGTAGGGTTCCCCCAGGTCCAGCGCCGCGGAGATCAAGGGCTTAACCCTACTCAGGACCTCTGGATTCACGGGGTATCTGTCCTTGATTTGAACTGGATTCACATCCGTATACAATTCACTCCCCTTAAAAGGTCTCCGTTTAAGGAGTCGGATCTTCATTGAGGTTTCCGACTGTATTCATCTTTCGTCCCCATTCCCTGTCCTTCTCTCCACACCGTCCACGGGAGCCCCATTGGGCGGCCTTCCTCCACCCCACATTATTCAAGGACTCCGCAGTGGAACCCTCTGGTGATGTTGGCGCTGAGTCCATGAATTTCACTCCCTGCCATAACATTAATATGTCAATGGAAATTTCACAGCTTGTGTAAAACTGCTAATGAAGGCGATCACAGAGACCCAGATCACCCTGAATGGATTCGGTCTACACAGATCTTTTTATAAGTCATACGGCAATTATGAACTCTGTGTCCCTCAACGCCAAGGATGTGGTGGAGGCCTTTCAAAGGGATCCTGATGCAGTGAAGAAGCTGGCGGAACTCCTGGTTCTGGACTCCGATGTGAGGTTGGCCTTAATCAGTGGAGTGATCAGGGAAGTGGCAACGAAGGACGATGTTGAGAGGTCTAGGGACTCACTCCACAGGGATCTGGAGGGACTAAGGGATGACGTGAACAACCAAATACGAGCGAGTAGAGAGGAGATCAGGCGGGACTTTGAGGGTTTTAGGGCAGAAGTGAAGCAAGAGATGGACAATTTCAAGGCAGAAGTGAAGCAAGAGATGGACAATTTCAAGGCAGAAGTGAAGCAAGATTCGGAGAGACTTAGGAAAGACTTAGAGGAAAAGCTGAAGTCTCAGGAGAACTCCCTGAGGAGCGAGTTCAACTCCAGGTTCGATCAGGTCGACGTTAAGTTCGGTGACCTAGGGCAGAGAATAAACGGCCTCGAACAGAGAACAGATGGCCTGGAGCAAAGGATGGACAAGCTGGAGCAAAGGATGGACAAGCTGGAGCAAAGGATGGACAAGCTGGAGCAAAGGATGGACAAGCTGGAGCAAAGGATGGACAAGCTGGAGCAAAGGATGGACAAGCTGGAGCAAAGGATGGACAAGCTGGAGAACAGGTTAGGGTTGCTGGAGAACAGGGTCTCGAAGCTGGAGGGGGAAATTTCACTCTTCATAAAGCTCTTCATTGCCTTTAACGTTCCCATCCTCGTGGGGATCATCGGGATTCTCCTCAAAATGGTGATCTGAAGCCTTCAGCCTTCTCTAATCTCTTGAACTTCAGACTACGGACCTATGGCCTCGCTATCCAGACCGGAAAATAATCATGAAGTGACGACCTGGGAGGGAACCCTCCAGGGCTAGGAGGAAGTCAGTGAGGTGCAGGTGAGATGCGCCCCCTTCTCCATCAACAACGTCCAAGCCTTAAGTCTCATCTGCTCGACTTTCTAGGAGTGAGGAAAGGGATCTGATCTCTCCCGCAGTACCGGAGGGAAAAAGAGTAGGAAGGATTACCCCTAAGACCTTGGGGAACTCCCACCCTTCAGGGTGTAGAGGAGGTCAGCCTTAAAGGTTGGAGGTGAAAATGATGTGTAGATGAGAAGGGTAACAGAGGAGGACTACCTGCACTACCTAAAGTCCAAGGGGGAGGTCGAAGTGGAGGGGGAGATCGTGAAGCTCAAACCCCTCGAAGTCCGGAGACTTCACCCTGAGGAGGGAGAACTTACGGATGTGTCCACCACAGTCTGGAGCTTCCCCAAACGCGGCAAATGGGCGACCCATGCAGGGGACTACAGGGGGAACTGGCCGCCCCAGTTGGTCAGGGCACTGCTCCTCCTCTACACTTCGGAGGGGGAAACAGTGCTGGATCCCATGGTTGGCTCAGGGACTACCTGCGTGGAGGCAAAGCTCTTAGGGAGGAACTGCATTGGGGTGGATGTGAGGGAGGAAGCTGCCATGCTAACCCTTCACCGCCTCTACTGGCTCGACAGGGCGATCGAGGCTACCCCAGGAGCTGAGGAGGCCAGGAAGGCTAGGGTAGAGGTCTACGTTGGGGACGTGAGGGACCTGAGGCCCCTGGGGGACGAGAGCGTGGATATGGTTGCTACCCACCCTCCCTACTTCAACATCATAAGGTATGGTCGAGCAGAGAACGGGGATATGTCGAGGGCCAGGGACATGATCACCTACCTGGGGATGCTCAGGGCCGGGTTCAGGGAGGTGAACAGGGTGCTCAAGACTGGGAAACACTTCGCCCTCCTGATCGGAGACACGAGGAGGAAGAGACACTACGTTCCTATTAGCCACTACGCACTATTCCTGGCCCTTGAGGAGGGCTTCGTCCTGAGGGAGGAGATCATTAAGGTCCAGCACAGGATGAAGACCACCATGGAGGTCTGGTCTAAACTGAGGAGGGACTTCCTGCTCATCAAGCATGAAAAGCTCTTCGTCTTCAGGAAACCTTCCAGGACGGAATTGAGGACTCTGGGCTCCAGCGCCAAGCAGTCCTTCCTCCGCTTCGATGATGTTTGAGTATTGGGTGAATAGTTCACTTTCTGAACTGGCTCCAGACCTTAAATAAAGAGTTCACAGATCAGATCCCCATGAAACTCTTCGTGTACATGTTGAGGAGGATCGTCACCAATCCCTATGTCCTTTTCTGGGGAGTGGCATTCATTTCATTCTTCGTAGTCATAGGAGCCTTCGTTATATCCAGGGATCTGCCCAACCTGGAGTGGGTGAAGCAGATCTATACAGCAGCCTGGTTCGGAGTCTCCGTTCTCCTGTCCTTCGGCGCTGCAGCTGTCTCTACGACCATAATGATCTCCTACCAGACCGGGGGTTTACCGCACCTCTTCAGGTTCTCCAGGCTCACCCCAGCCTATTTCCTGGGTAGTCTGCTCCTGGGTTCAGTCCTTTCCACACTCATCATTGGGACGTATATGCTGATCCTCGTAACCCTCCTATTCTCCTACTCCCTGAAGACGTGGATCGCGCCCATTGACATCCCATTGACCTACCTCACCCTAGCCCTCGCTGGTGTGTTCTTCTCCTCTCTCTCCCTGATCCTGGGGGGCCTAACGGCGAGGTTCAACAGGAAGACCTCCCAGTTCGTCAACTTCATCCCCCTCATCCTCTCCTACCTTTTCGGCTACGCTTATCTCTACATGGACTTAGGTGAGTCAGTTTACCTCACTCCCTTCAACGCAGTGGAGTTGCTGGGGATCTCCGCCTTCACGGGTAAGGAAGCGCCCTTGAGTTACGCCTCCCTCTACCTCTACGGTGGCTCTTCTACTGCCCCTCACTTCCCCACAGTCTCCAACTCCCTCCTGATCCTGAACCTCTGTCTGTGGTCCCTGGTCCTTTGCTCTGCCTCAGCGTTCCTGCTCAGGAGGCTCTACCTGAACCCCGTAGAGGAGGGTAAGATGCTCTGAGGTGAGGGAAGTGATAGAGGTCCAGGACTTGAGGGTGACATACAGAGGGAATGAGGTGATCAAGGGAGTGAGTTTCCGCTTGGAGACCAAGGCGCTGCTCCTGGGTCCCAACGGCTCCGGCAAGACAACCCTCCTCAGGGCTCTGGGCGGAGTAGTACCCTACAGGGGATCGGCCAGGGTGGATGGCTTGGAGATCAGTTCCCTGAGGGGTTACACGGGGCTCTCCACGAACCTGCAGGAGGCCTTCACCCTGGGGCTCACCCTCAAGGACGTCCTCGAGATCTACGAGGAGTTGAAGGGGTTGGAAAGGCAGAGGGCGGTGGAGATGCTCAGGGAGGTGGGGATCAAGGAGCTGGGCAAGAAGCTCCACAACCTCTCCATGGGTCAGTCTGTCCTCTTCAGGACGGCTGTCGCCCTGGCCTCAGACCCAAAGGTTTTGATCATCGATGAGCCCTTCGAGAGCGTGGACCTAGCTAAGAGGAGGACTGTGGTCTCTTGGCTCAGGGAGAACGGAAAGGAGGGGCTCGTGGTGACCCATGAGCTGGATATAGCCTCCTCTTTCAGTGACTTCGACCTCTTCATGATCTTCGAGGGCAGAGTCTTCGGCCCCTCCAAGGTCGGGGAGTTCCTGTCCTCAGCGGTGGTGGAGGGGGAACAGGAAGGTTCATTCATGACCGTTGAGGTGGGAGGAAGGAAGTTCTCCTTCGTGAAAGGGAGGGAGGGAAGGAGGGTGAGTGACTTGGTTACATTGGATCGGCTCTATACCATGTGATCCCCTTGAAGGAGATCGAGAGTGCTAAGGAGGTAGCCAGGAGGGCAGCGGCCTATGAGACCAGGAGGACCTTAGCTAGGTACTATACGATCTGGGCCACCTACCCATTGGTGCTCTTCTTGGTTTACGCTCTCCCTGCTCCATACGCCTTCTTGTCGGTCTTGATCCTTTACGCTGCGCTCAACTTCTACATCTTCAGGAAACTGTTCCTCAGATTGAAGAGATTGGGGGATGTGGGCATTCACCGAACCTTTATGATTCAGGGGAGGCTGATCGGGATAGTAGGTTCAGCCGCTGTTGGAGTCCTCTTCTGGATCGGCTATGGCCTCTCGATCTCCCCCGCGTTGTTAATTGCCTATGCCCTCTACGCTGGGGTAGTGGACTTCCTCCTCCTCAGGATCCTCTCCCTCACCGGGGTCAAGTACTATGACTTGATCGCCATGGTTTCCTTCTCAGGAGCAATGCTGTCCTATGCACTTCCCAACCCACCCTATGTATTAGCTGGGGTCATCGTTTCCCTGGCCTGGATCTTCGCCGGCCTCTCCTCCTTCGAGGAGGTGATCGAGGGTTCCTGGAGCTGACGATAGACTGGAGAGGATAAGGGAGCTCACAGGCAACCCAGTTCTCTCCAACTCCACTAGGCTCGGGATCCTCCTCTCCCTATACGTGGTGGGCAAGTGCACCTTCACAGATCTACTCAGGATCCTGGACTCGCCCAAGAGCTCTCTCTTCGCCCACCTACAGGTGTTGGAGGAGGCAGGGTTGGTAAGGTCCAGGAAGCAATTCACAGTCTCCGGTCCCAGGACTTTCGTGGAACTGACGGACAAGGGAAGGGACATGGTCAAGAGGTATATCGACCTGATCAAGGATTTCTAGACTTCCCTTTTGGTACTGCTGAAGATTGTGTCCTTGTACAACAATGTGATCGCCTCGATCCCATTGAGTTTTTGAGGCTTTATCAACCGTCTGTCCCTACACTTTCATTCCACCCATTTCATTTACACGCGATCGAGCGTGGGGACTCAGCCCTCAGCCACCTAACCTAAGGGCGGGTCGTGGGACCTTAGCCCAAGGGCGCGGGCTCACATCCCCTGCTTCACCCTCACTTTTTGGGCAGGGCCTACATGGGTGTGGGGGACACCTCTTCATCGTTAAAAAATGTAGAGTAAACAGTACAAGAACATTTCTATTAACGTGAAAAAGGATTCGGCCCACACAGATCTGATTGACGTAAAAATTGATAATGAGAGTATAGGGGCAAACAGCAGAAGGGTTCTCGACCTGGAGAGTGATCCTCCGCTATAGGACCCTGAAACTCTCCACCTCCCCTTCCTCCCCGAACCTCACGTAGAACTTAACTTCCCTGTCCCCGGACCTAGCTACACACGTCCTCCCCGTATAGTAGTTCCCCCTTATTTCTAACTCCTCCACCCTTCCCCAGCCAGTCCTACTCTTCACCTCCTGGACCATGTTGCGGAACTCCCTGGCACATACATCGCAACAGAAGAAGAGCCTATGCCTCTCCACCTCCTCATGGTAGTCCCCCCACGTTGAGCCACAGAGAGCACATCCACTCTCCTTGGTTCCTACCTCCCTCCCCTCCACCCTTACCCTCAACACTGAATTACCTCCTTCACCACCTTAACCAGCTGCGGTTCGAACTGCATCCCCCTCTCTAACCTCGCGCTCAAGTACTTTGAGAAGGCATCGAAGGACTTGAGGACCGTGACCTGGACCGCCTCCGGGTCCTGGGCATATTTCTCCACCATCTCCAGGGCCTCTCCAGCGTGGTGCTGATCCGCCTCATATCCCTCCCTCAGGAAATCCCTCACAGCCTCAGGGAACTCCTGGGAGTCCAGGATCGACTCCCTGAAGTAATGCACCTTGGCCCCGTATTTCCTGAGCGTCCTGTCAGCCACGAGTTCCAGGCTGTGCATCGCAGCCATTACCTCCACCCAGTGCCTCGACTCCGCTATGCTCCTCCACGTCCTGATCGAAGAGGAAGTCGAGGGCAGGGGAGGAGTGGAGAGTATCTCCGCCCTGCTGAGACCCAAGCTCTCCCCCATCCTTATGAGGAGTTCGTAGTGGGGTGGCCTACCCATAAAGCCGAAGAACTCCACACTCATGTTCTCCATCTCATATTTAGCCACGTCGTCCCTGTCCGTCTTGAAGATCACAGCAGCCAGGACCCTGACCCAGTTCCTGAGGAAGTGTTGGTGCTCCAAGACGTAGCCCAAGAGCACCCCTCGCGTGGGGTTCTGCATGGCCACTATGAAGGGGTGTGGTCTTTCCCCGTAGAACTTCTCCACGAATTTCCTCCTTATCCACATGGCTAATCCCTCCCTCAGTGAGAAGAACTCCTGGAGAGATCTGGCCAGTTCCTCCTCCCCCAGTTCCCTGGAGGTCAGGTTCCTGTTCAACCACATTACGTGTTTCACATCGCTTAGGTCACACTTGGCCTTGAGGTGGGACGCTACCTCTCCCCAGTCCTGGGATCTATACTCGCAGACCGGACAACGTGGCATGAAGAGATCTGGACCGGAGGGTAAATATACCCCTCGCTGATCGACAGGAACCATTCAGCGGAGCCTCAGGTGGGAGGATCAGGGCTTCGCTGGACATGTAAGATCTCTCCTTGCACTATCCCCATTCCGATTAAGGGAGACTCGGTCTAGACCCTGTAAAGCATCGAGAAGGTACTTAAGGAACCAAGTTTTGCAGTTTCAGGTGCGTCCCCTATACTGCTCCTCTGTTATTTGCTCCATCCACTCGACAGTCTTTCCATTTAATGCCTCCTGAATAGCTATATGGGTCATAGCAGTGGTGGGTGTGGTGCCGTGCCAGTGCTTAACGCCTGGAGGAGTCCACACTACATCGCCAGCCCTGATCTCCTGGATCTTCCCTCCCCACTGTTGTATTAAGCTCAGGCCTGAAGTAACGACCAGGATTTGACCCAGAGGGTGAACGTGTCATGCAGTCCTAGCTCCAGGCTCGAATGCGACCATGACTACGCGGACCCGCGCCGGTTCCGGTGCTTCGAACAGAGGATCGATACGTACGTAGCCTATGAAGTACTCGCTTGATCCCCTTTCAGAGGGTCGCGATCTTACACGTCTGATCTCCATTTCCCCTCCCACTGCTCCTCCTATGCTTTTCGTGGATTTCATTAACTTTGACCATCAGTTCACTGGAGGAGTGAGTTCCCCATGGACGGAGGATCGGGCTGACACTTCAATAGTTACCTTTGTCCTCACCCGACTTCCTCCCCACACTGAAGGGTTCCAGGGGCTCGTAGCTCCCATCATGGATTCGGGGCTACGTTTCTCGCTCAACGGGGGTCGGACCTTCAGGGTTCCACGACCGCATTCGCCTCTCGTCCCTATACCCCCTGGCCCCAACGCCATCCACGGGTGCTCCCTGCCAGGGCGTGGGGAGCCTCACCGAACCACCACATGGCTCCCAGGGCTCACGGTGGGGTTCCCTTCTACACCATGATGTAAGGGGAAATCCATTTTGCTATACCCACATCGTTGGGAATGTGAATGAAATCAGAACTTCACGGCTTTCGGAAACTACGGCAGTGGATCAGAGTTTTTGCCCCTCTTGAAGACTACTGGGAAGGCTGGTCCCTTGAGTTTGAAATGGAAAGGCCTTCCCCAACAGGGCTACGCTGAACGTGATCTACCTTCAGGGTGGAGAGCGGTCAATTGTATCAGTGAAACTTGATTACCGAAGGGATCTGAGGCGGCACACTCCAATATCCCTGGAGCTATCTCCCTAATCTCCCCGAACTCTATTCCCCTAGCCACTAGGACTTCCCTGGACTTGGTTATCTGAGGGACGATGAAAACTAGTCCCACCTTCCTCACCTTCGGAGCCTCATTGCTCTTGTGCAGGTCGAGCCTCGTGGTTCCGCTCTCGAGTTCTACCCAAGGGGACTTAGAGGCCTCTTGAACCGAGTGGAAGTTCCTCAACCTCAGACCCAGTTTACCAACGTAGAAGTCAAGGGCTTTCTCCATATCGTCTACGAATAGGATGACCTCCCTTAAGTCCATAGGGCTGAACTCCGCACTAGGTCTTAAACTTTGTGGTGAGGACCCGCTGGAATCCGATCCAAGGGATCTCACACCCGGGGTGGATCCACAACCGATCCGCTGATGAGGGAGGCCTTGATCCTCAGGTAATAGGTAGAGGCCATCTCCTTTCCCTCCCCATCCCTGAAGACCACTTTGGACTCTCGAAGGGCCAAGATCGCCAGATCCGCTTCAGTCCCCTCTCCTACCCCGGACTTGATCCCTAGGACGCGGGATGGATTGTGAGTCACGGCGGAGAGCACTTGCTCCAGTGTCATACCCAGCGTCAGGAACTCGCTCATGACCCAGGGTAGGTTCCTGGCTATCCTTAAGGACCTTAAGTGTAGGTCGGTGCTTATGATGTCCGGAGGGAAACCCCCCTCGATCAGAGCCTTAGCAGCACTGAAGGAGAGACCGTGCATTCCATGACCTACGTCGAAGATCACTCCCCTCCTCCTCGCCTCCCTGGCCTGCTCCCAGTGGAGTTCCAGGGAGTTCCCACCTCCCCTGAAGGAGTGGGTCAGGATGTCCCCCTTCCTCAGGAGCTTAAGGACCTCTCCCACATCTGGTGGAGGATTATCGATGTGGCACATAACGGGCAGATCGAATCGCGAGGCAAGTTCAAGGGCTGCCTTGAGAGGCTTCAGCCCTAGCCTCCCTGAGGCTAGGCTCCCGATCCTCACCTTGATCCCCCTTACGACCTTGTTCTCTGACACCACGCGGGCGGCCTCAGGGACGTTCAGTGCCCTACTGCTGGGCGCATCGGGTAGCTGCTTCCTGGTCCTGAAGAAGAAAGGGATCCCGGCGTAAGCTATGTTGAGGAATGGTACCACCCTCGTCCTGCTCCTTGAAGTAACTAGGTAATAGGCCTGGAAGTTCCCAGGACCCAGGCTACCTGCGTCCACCACAGTGGTCACGCCGCGGCTCAACTGGGAGTCAGGATCGACGCCCAGGGGAGTCACTCCTTTCATCACGTGGGTGTGAAGGTCGATCATCCCCGGCGTCACCAACTCCCCATGAAGCCTCAGGACCCTGTGGGCCTCTCCCTCCCCGATCTCCCCCACCTTAGAGATCTTCCCTTCCTTGATCCCCACGTCCTGACTCACCAGTTCCCTCCCCTCTACGTCGAACAACCTACCATCCTTGATTAGGAGATCGAACATGGGGTCTCCTCACTCACCTACTACGGGAGATACCACAGCCTGGGGGCTTCTGAATTCCTAACTCTACTTTGCCCCGACGTTGAGCTCTACAGGCCTGGCTGAGGGCTGCTCTAACCCAGAGGAGTCCTCCCCTGCAACCCGTTCCGGGCAGTGGAGCGGGAACATACTCTAGGTTCTCGGTCGGGCACAGTGGCGAAGCTTGTCCCATCAACGCCTCTCATCGATCACTTTGAAAGGGTTCTGCACTTAAAAACTTTACAAAGCAATTCTTCAATCAGTGGAGTTTAATTCCTCACCTTGAATGCAAATGAGGTGTCTAAGTGACAGCAGTTATGGGATTTTAACGTAACTTAAAGATTTTCATCAGCCCCGGCGGTCCGCCTAAATGACGTTCGAGAGCCTGAGGAACGCGTCAACGCTCCTCAGGTTCAGCTCCCCCACCAGCTGACGACGTTGGCCACGGTGAAGATCGTGAGGTAGCCCTGAAGCCTCCCCCTCCTCCAGAATGAGGAGTCCCAGGGCCTTGACGTCCCTTGGAGTTCCTCGATCTCCCACCCGACAGGCCTCCTCCTCGCTGAGCGAGAGGTCGGTCGTGTAGAGGTACCTGGCGTGTGTCCCGGAGGAGTCACGTTTATGTTCCCGGACTAGCAACTTTACCGTAATGGGTCGGCCTCCCAGGGTCAGGTCGGTGAAGTAGACTCTGGGGGTCTCTCACTCGGAGGTGCCCCCGAGGGTCCCCTGGGCAGACCCTGGGCTCGGTTGGACTTGAGCCTTGACACCACGTTGTCCGTCACGAGCTTCTCGGACAGTTCTGGGGTCGAAGACGACCTGGCTACCGGAAGTGCTCCTTGAGCACGTCCAACATCTCACCACCTCGATCTCGGTCTTGAAGTCAGTGACCCTCACAAATCCAACATCTTCCTCACGGCGTAGGGGAAAGCTCCCACCATGAACGTCCTGCCCGAGGTTTACTATGGCGACCGTGAGGAGCTCGACCCTCTCGAACCTCCCGTGGGTGTGGCAGTAGATCCAGTAGTTCCCTTGGGGGCTCACGTCCTTCCCCATGGAGTGTCGTGGTCCACGGTGTCGTCTATGATGACGACCTGACCCTTCACCAGTCTGACAGGACCTCCAGCCCCTCCACGCGTCGTGGAGTTCTCCCAACGCCCCATCAATTCACGTTCCAACCCGAACGTCTCGGCCCTGTTCCTCACGCTGGCCCTCCCACCCACCAGGACCTTGAGGATCAGTGCCAGTTAACCTTCCTGCTCCTCCCATTCCCCCCTGACCACGCCCAGCCTGTTGATCTCCCTGACCAGCCTCTCCCTAGCGAACTCGATCTGTCCCTTTCTGCATCTTTTCAGCAGGACGACATCGAAAAACTTCTCGCAATACCGACTTCTTAGTATTACCTCCCTGAGATTCCCATAACTGCTGTAAGTGAAATATGTTTACCCAATGGCGCGACTTTCTCTTATTTTCATCCACTCTGCCACGGTCTCTTGAGGGTTCATACAGGATTACCCTCAACGCTTCGGGATTAGTCGAGGGGAATGCGTTACCCTCCCACCCACTTCATCCCTCCTCCAAGCCCCGTGGGCGGAGCCCTTCATCGGTTTGGAGATCGTGGAATGAGACCGTCCCAGCCCTGAGGGCGTGTTCGCCCCCACAGGGGTTAGGGTAGGGGCGCACCTCACCGGTTTCAACCGGGGCACCTCAGCGACTGTTACCCAGTCCGTGACTTTTTGGCGGAGCGTTTGGGAGTTCTTAAACTTTGGGGAAATCCCTCACCATAGGAAGGGGACCTTCTTCCACAAACCCCCGGGAAGACAACCCTCATTGAGGTCGAATTTAGGAATTTAACTTTGGGGGGTTTAAGGGGGCGGAAGACCCCTCATAGGAAATTTTTTAGGCAAATATGGGGAAACAGGGGCAGACTTAGGCTAGCTGGGTCGTACCCAGGGAACTGGGGAAACTCAGGCCTGTGGACGCGAAACCCTCCGTAACTCCCCCTCTGTAAGGGGCATTACAGAACGGTTCCACGGAACCTCCGCTACGGGTGAAGGAGGATCGAGGTTCGTGGAGGAAGCGGGAAGTCCTCGCCGCGAGATGCCCGTCCGTAAGGACAGGGTAGTTCACTGATATATCTAAAGTTACAAGAGTCTAAGTGTTTAAGGGACGGAGATGTGAATGTATTCCTAAGCTCAGCAGAGGATCAGGTCTGGAAAACTGGAAAACTTAAATTTAGATACTAAAACCTAGATCCCATGAGAATAGGAGTATTCACGGTCCTCTTCAGGGGGAGGTCCTTTGACCAGGTCCTGGAGGAGGTCACGAAACTGGGACTTGAGGCAATAGAGCTCGGGTGCGGGAATTACCCTGGGAACGAACACTGTAACCCCTCTCAGCTCCTGAGGGATCAGGGGAGAGTGAAGCAGATGGTGAAGGCAGTTGAGGACAGGGGGTTAATAGTGAGCGCCCTGAGCTGCCACGGTAATCCCCTCCACCCGAATAGGGAGGTGGCTGAGGCCCACAGGAGGGTTCAAAGGGAGACCATTCAGGTGGCCGAGCTAATGGGAGTGGACAGGATAAACACTTTCTCAGGGTGCCCAGGGGACTCGGAGAACTCCAAGTACCCCAATTGGGTCGTGAGTCCCTGGCCAGACGACTTCCAGAAAGTGCTGGAGTGGCAGTGGAAGGAGAAGGTCATACCCTTCTGGAGGGAGGAGGCGGAGTTCGCCGAGAGACACGGGGTGAAGGTGGGCTTGGAAATGCACCCAGGATTCGTGGTCTACAACCCAGAGACCTTGCTGAGGCTGAGGAAGGAGGTGGGAGGGAAGGTCATAGGAGCCAACCTGGACCCGAGCCACCTCTTCTGGCAGGGGATCGACGTAATAGCCGCCATAAGGACGCTGAGGGACGCCATCTTCCACGTCCACGCCAAGGACACGGGGATCGATCACCTCAACGTTAGCGTGAACGGAGTCCTGGACCCCAAGAGCTACCTGAAGCTCCAGGAGAGGTCTTGGTACTTCAGGACTGTGGGATACGGCCATGACGCAGGTTTCTGGGCGAAGTTCGTGAGCGAGTTAAGGCTGAACGGTTACGATTACGTCCTGAGCATTGAACACGAGGACGCCTTCACCTCCCCAGAGGAGGGGTTGAGGAAGGCTATCTCCCTCCTGAAGCAGGTCCAGCTCAAGGAGCATCCCAGGGAGGCCTGGTGGGCTTGACCAGGAGCGTGGGCGTGGGGGTAATAGGCTACGGCTTCATGGGCAAGGCCCACTCCCACGCCTTCAGGAATGTGGCTGCCTTCACAGACAGTCCACTGGTCCCGAGCCTGGAGGCCATGAGTGGGAGGAACCTGGAGAACCTGAAGCAGGTGGCCTCTAGGTTCGGGTATAAAAGGGTCTACACTGACTACAGGGACCTCATCAAGGATCAATCTGTGGAGGTAGTGGATAACACTGCGCCCAACAACGTCCATAAGGACCCAGTCGTAGAGGCCCTGGAGGCTGGGAAACATGTGATCTGCGAGAAGCCCCTAGCGAGGAACGCTGAGGAGGCGTATGAGATCTACAAGGCCAGCGAAAGGGCCCACGTGAGACACATGCTGGCCCACAACTACAGGTTCGTCCCAGCAATAGTCCTGGCCAAGAGGCTGATCTCCCAGGGCTTCCTGGGAAGGATTTACCACTTCAAGGGGCTCTACCTGCAACAGTGGCTCTCCAACCCCGATGCGCCCATGACGTGGAGGTTGAAGAGGGAGTTTGCAGGTTCAGGCGCGCTGGGGGACCTGGGGAGCCATGTGGTGGACCTAGCCAGATATTTAGTGGGAGAGGTAACAGCAGCGAAGGGCACAGCCGAGACCTTCGTCAAGGAGAGATTGAATCCCCAGACGAGCAGGAAGGAGGAGGTGACAGTGGACGACGCCTTTCACGCCTTGATCAAGTTCCAGAACGGAGCCACAGGGGTCATAGAGGCCTCCAGGATGGCCACAGGACACGACAACTCCCTGCTCATAGAAGTGAACGGGGATCAGGGGTCCCTGAGGTTCAACCTGGAGAGGCTCAATGAACTTGAGGTCTACTCAGTGAAGGACGCTGAGGTGAGGGGCTTCAGGACTGTCCTGGTCACGGGTAGGGATCACCCCTTCATGAAGTTCTGGTGGCCTCCGGGACACATAATAGGTTGGGAACACACTTTCACCCATGAGATCTACCACTTCCTGACTAGGGTAAATGAGGACAGGGACGTAGGGCCTGAGGCAGCGACTTTCAAGGACGGGTGGAGGACGGCTGTGATCCTGGATGCCATACTCAAGTCCTCTGAGAGCGGGAAGTGGGAGTCCACATCCTAGCGGACCCCAGCCCAAGAATTCCTCTCGCCAACGATCGTGTTTCGGGGAGTGGCCCTGGTTCCCCCCAGGCACTGAACTGAGACTCGAAGTCTATCTCCCTGCGGAGTGGGTCGTCAATAGGTAGGATATTGGCCCTCATTCACCGAGGGCATGGGGACATACTGCTCGCAATTCTCGGACTTAAGGCGTATGTGGGGATGTCCGATCCTCGATGTTGACCCCTCACGTCGTAAGATACTTCCACTCAGAGGTAATCCCAATGGGTTGTTGGAGATACACTCTATAGATATATCGAAATCCTTTTATCTTCTCCCTGCCAATTAAGACAATGTCCTTCCAGGATAGCGAGGAGTTCCTCCTGAACCCCTTCCCTTGGTTAGAGGAGATGAGGAAGAGGAATCCCGTTTATCACGACGGTGATACCTGGAACGTCTTCACCTATGAGGACGTGAAGTTCGTCCTCAACTCCCACCAACTCTTCTCCGCTGGCTACAGCGGGTACACTCAGGATAAAGCCCTGAAGCTCAGGGAGAGACCAGACAGTGTGATCCTGGACCTCCCCACCAAGTATACACTCCTGACCGCCGATCCCCCTCTTCACGACGAGCTCAGGGCCATTACCGCTGACGCCTTCACCCCATCCTCCCTTTCCTCCTTGGAACCCTTCGTGAGGGAGACGGTAAGGACACTCTTGGACAGTGCCGAGGCAAAGAGGGAAGTGGATGTGGTCAAGGACGTGGCTGAACCTCTCCCCATCCTGGTGATCCTCAAGATGCTGGGCCTCCCTCCTGAGGACGTGAAGAGGGTGAAGGAGTGGTCAGATACCGTCGCCCTGAACCTGGGGAAGGAGAGCGGAGCCCCCATCTCTCCCTCCAAGTTCCTGGAGTTGGTCACATACGTGGACAGGGCCATAAGGGAGAGGAAGGGAAGTCCTGGAGAGGGGCTAGTGAACAGGCTGGTCAATGCACGGATCAACGGGAAACCACTCTCGAGGATAGAGCTCCAGGGTTACGTGATCCTACTCCTCATCGCAGGGAATGAGACCACCACGAACCTCATAGGTCATGCGGTGAACGACCTGACCCGCTTCAGGGCCTGGGAGAGGCTGAGGAGAGAACCATCCCTAGTCACCTGGGCAGTGGAGGAGGTACTGAGGTTCTCCCCTCCAGTGAGGAGGACCTTCAGGCTGGCCAAGAGGGACTTGGAGCTGAGGGGAGTCAGGATAAGGGAGGGGGAGGGAATAAAGGTGTGGATAGCCTCAGCTAATAGGGACGAGAATGTCTTCCCCAGACCCAACGACTTCCTGGTGGACAGGAAGCCGAATCCTCACCTAAGCTTTGGGTCTGGGATACACCTATGCCTTGGAGCGCCCTTAGCTAGACTGGAGACCAGGGTTCTGCTGGAGGAGATGCTCTCCAGGTACTCCGAAGTGGAGATCGTGGAGAGGGAGCTCAAGCCAGTGCCCAACCCCATCCTGAACGGGTTGAAGAACTTGCGCGTGGAGCTCAGGAGGGCCCAATGAGGCCTTCTCCAACGTGCCCTAAGAGTCCTCAGCCGTGGTTAACAGTTCCGCTAAGCCGTGAAATCTATACGCCTTCATTAACCTCGTATCAGAGGGCGCCAAGTCCGCGAGTCCACATCAAGTGGGGTATACCGACTAGGCCAGGTGAGACGACGAAGGGTGTGCGAGTTCCCACCTCTCACCGGGTACAGTAGATGGGTTAACCCTGTTACCTGCATTTGGGATTCGGGCTTCATTGAAGTTCCATTTCGTGTTCAACCCCCAGCCCTTGGGCCTCATTGGGGTCAAGGGTTCCCCCTTTCACCATTCTCCTCCCCATTAGCGGGATAACCCTAACTTCGGTTCAGCTCGCGGTTCAGCTCGAGAGGACCGATCACTGCACTATGAAGCGTGAGGGATTACCGACCCTGCAGCTCAGTAGGCGAAGCAGGCCACGTAATGCTTAGGTCTCACCTCCTCCAGTGTTGGCTCCTTGACCTCGCACCCCTTCATGGCTATGGGACACCTGCTCAAGTATCTGCACCCCTTGCCCTGGAGGGAGAAGACGCCCCTCTGGGTCAACTTCTCCCTCACTGGGTTCGACTCTACCAGCTTCTCGGGGATCACGGAGAGTAGGAGCTGGGTGTAGGGGTGCAAGGGGTTACTAAGGACTTCCTTGGACTCTCCATACTCCACCACTCTCCCCGCGAACATCACCCCTATGTGGTTGGAGATCCTGGCAATGGAGATGTCGTGGGTTATGATCATTATTGAAGTCCCGAAGTCGTCCCTGAGCTTAGTTAGGAGTCCCAGGACCTCGTTCCTGTGGATGAAGTCGATCATGGTTGTGGGCTCGTCAGCTACCACGTAGACAGGGCGAACTATGAATGCCCTTGCTATGAGCACTCTCTGTCTCTCCCCTCCAGAGAGCTCCTGGATCCTCTTCCCCCAGTATTCCTCCCCCATTCCCACCTCCTCCAGCACTCCCTCGATCCTGTCCTTCTGCTCCTCCCTGGACTTAACTCCCATCAAGTACTTGAGGGGTCTCTCCAGCACATCCCACACCGTCAAGTAGGGGTCGAGGGAACTATAGGGGTCTTGGTGCACGTATTGGGCCTTCCTCCAGATCTCCCTCCTGTCCTTCACCAGGTTCAAATTCGTCTCCTCCAGGATCACCTCCCCTTTGCTCGGTCTCTCCAGGCCCACGGATATCCTCCCCAATGTCGTCTTCCCTGATCCTGTCTCCCCCACGATGGCGATTATCTCCCCCCCTTCAATGGAGAGGTTGATCCCCTCGAGTGCAGTGATGATCCTCCCTCCCGCCCTATAGTATTTGCTCACGTCCCTGAAACGGATCATCTCACTCACCGTAGATGAAGCACGCCACTCTATGGTGGGCGCTGACCTCAACTAAACTGGGTGCCTTCCTGAAACACACTTCCTTAGCCTGCGGGCACAGGTCGCTGAAGGGACAGCCCCCTCCCTCTCTCCGCTTCAACCTCAACCCCTTTCCTTCGAGCTTCGAGGACTCCACGAGGAACTGTGTATAGGGGTGGAGGGGGCGAGTGAAGACTTCCCTTTTGGGACCCTCCTCCACAACGTAACCCTTGAGCATAACCATCAACCTCTCAGCGACATATGCGTGAACTGGCAAATCGTGGGAGATAAATATCACACTCCTTATCCTCCCCTCCCTCTTCAGGTCTATTATGAGGTTGAGGATGGAGAACTGGGTAACCGTGTCCAAGGCTGTGGTGGGTTCGTCCGCTATGAGGAGGGAGGGATTGGCGGAGATAGCCATGGCTATCCCAACCCTCTGTCTCATCCCTCCGCTGAGCTGGTGGGGGTACATGTCAAGCACCCCTTCGGGGAGCCTCACCTCCTCCAGGAGCTTCCGTGCCAACTCCCTGGCCTCCCTCTTGTTCTGTGCCACTCCCTTATCCAATAGTAGCTGCTGGAAACTCTTCCCTATTGAGGACGTGGGGTCTAGGGAGTTCATGGAGGCCTGGAAGATCATGGCCACCTGTCTCCATCTGTAGGCCCTGAGCTCCCTCTCGTCCATCCCCAATACGTCTTCGTTCCTATATAGGATCTGTCCCCTCACCACGTTGGGCGGGGGGATCAACCTCATCAACGCCATCCCCACAGTGCTCTTCCCCGCCCCGCTCTCCCCCATGATCCCCAAGAACTCCCCCTCCTCCAGCTGGAAGGAAACATCGCGTAGAGCTTCCTTGGAACCAGTCTGCGTTACGTAGATCACCTTCAGTCCCCTTACGGTAAGGAGAGGCAAGGCGATCACCTAGGCATTGGCCCTCCTATATGTGTCCTCCAGGGAGTATGCTACTAGAGCGAAGGCTGTGGAGATCAGGGCTATACTCAGTCCAGGGGGGACGAACCACCACCAGGCCCCAGCGAACAGGGCGTTGTTGCTCTGCGCCAGGGAGATCATGGCGCCCCAGCTGTAGTCAGTTACAGGGCCAACCCCTATGAAGTCCAAGGAGGCCTCCGTGAGTATTGCCCCTATGACAGCGAACATGGAGTAAGCCAGTATGAGGGGGAGTAGATGCCTTATGATGTCCCTGAACATCAAAACCCTCTTGGGCACTCCACTCAACATGGCCACCTCCACGTAGGGGAGTCTCCTGAGCGAGAGTGTGGCAGACCTTATTACCCTAGCTGTCCCAGCCCAGGCGAGTACTGAGATGAGGCCCGCGACTAGGAGGAGGCTGGGCCTAACGAAGGCCGCGATCACTATGAGGAGGGGTAAGGTGGGTAAGGTTAACACTACGTCGACTAATCTCATTAAAGGCTCCTCCAGTAGGCTTATGAAGCCAGCGGATATGCCCACAGCTACTCCAATTGCCGTGGTCATGAGCGCTGCCAGGAAACCCACGAAGAGCGTCGCCCTAGCGCCATACATCCACTGGCTGAAAACGTCCTGGCCTATACTGGTGGTCCCGAAGAGGTGTTGAAGTGAAGGAGGAGAGTAGTCCTGTCCCGTGGAGGCTATGGGATTGTAGGGCAGGTAAACGAAACTGACCAGGGCCACACCAACGAAGAATGCTATGATCCCCATGCCCACCTTGGTCTCAATCCTGGATAGGAAGTAACGGATCAGGGGGTTGGACTTCTTAGTCTTGAGCATCCTCTCGAGGGACTATTTTGAATACAGGAGTTTATACTTTTCCCTCCTCAACCTCCGCGCAATTCGGAAGACGGGCTCCATCAGGTGGTAGGTTGATCCTCCCGAGGACCACCCTTTTGGAGGCTCCTGTGACCGAGGGCACGTTGCCAGGCTGACCCTTGAAGGTGAGGAAGGCGAGGACTGCGAAGGAGAAGGGTTCCCAGTAGAGTGGATCGATTCCGTAGTCCCCATGGGTCTTAACCTCTGCTCTCAGACTGTTCCCCCTCAGGAGGGACATGAGGCGTTCGTTCATCACCCCTCCTCCCCCAACCACGATCTCCCCTAGGTCCACATTGGCTCCACTCAAGTGGAAGTCGATGGTCCAGAAGGTGTAATAGGTCAGGGTTGAGATCACGTCGTTGGGGGTGAGGTTGAGGTCTGCAGCCCTTTCGAGAACCCTATGAAGGAAGCGCCTGCCATACCTCTCCCTCCCCGTGGTCTTAGGCCATTTAAGTTTCGGGTAGTCGTCCATTCCCCTTATGTAGTCCAGGAGCTCCTGGGAAACCTTTCCCGAGCGGGCCATTTGACCCCCTTCATCGTACCTCTTGACACCTCCAGTGAGGGCTGAGACAGCTCCGTCTATGAGCATGTTCCCTGGTCCTGTGTCGAACGCGATCAGTTCCCCTAACCCAACTCCCCTGGGCAGAAGGGTGACGTTTGCTATCCCACCTACGTTGAGCACGGCCCTCCCCACCTGCTCAGACCTATACTTGAGGTAGTCCACTAGAGGAACCAGGGGTGCCCCTTGACCCCCAGCAGCTGCGTCCATGCTCCTGAAGTCCGAGACCACGGGGGCGTTGAGGAGGAGGCATATGGGTGAGGGGTCCCCTATCTGCAGGGTCACAGCCCCTCCTGCGGATCTGGGTTCGTGGTAGATCGTCTGTCCGTGGAAGCCCACTAGTTCAACCTCCTCCCCAGTTCTGGACTTCAGCTCCATTAAGCTCTCCGCTGCGAACTCCCCTAGGCGCCTGTGGGTCCTAGCAAAGAGGGAGGAGTTGAAATCCTCTCCCTCAGCCATGGAGAGGAGGGTGGAGTGTAAGTCCGGGGGGAAGGGGTAGGTGGACTTGGCCACGAGTCGGGCCTCAAGTGAGGGCCTGATCCCCTCGATCCTCACCAGGGCTATGCTCAGTCCATCCAGGGATGTGCCGGACATGATGCCTGCCACGTTCAAGGATCCACACACTCTTGGGTATTCTTAGACCAGGACGCCTTATAATTCGCACCCTTGAATAACTCCTCCAGTTTCCTCGATCTCTTAGCGTAGAAAGTCACCTATCGGCCTTTCCATCTCACCTTATGGAAGCCCTCAGTGTACATGAACCAAGCGGCCACCCATACACCCCTCAATTCCCCCCGTAAAGAGTAAAGTTCAGAACCCTGAAATAGCAGGGACACCGTTCATCTCCCCCTCCTTTCCGCTCTTAAAGGACTTCGGGCCTGTATAGCCTGCAGAGCTCCTTCAAGGCCTACTCCACTTTGTAGTATTTCTCAGAGGCTTGGATCAGATCTCCTCCCTCCAGGAGCCGATCTGCCTCCCTTAAGAGGATCTCAGCGACTGTATCTGGCTTTAGCACGTTCGACTCTTCCTGATGAGCCTTAAAAGGTCTAACTCCTGGGGGGTCGCTCGAGGCCTAGATGTCGAACTCTAGAACCGGCTCCCGTTTGTCCCTACGCTTTCATTCCGACCACTTTGCATTCATCCATAATTGAGGGTAGGGGCTCAGCCACTCACAGTGGATGGGTCACAGGACGGGCTCACACACTCGATCCCTGCTCTTTCAGGGTAAAACCCTACAGTATATGTCTTCTTCCGTCCAGAGACCTGGGGAAAACCGATACAAACTATCAACGTGAAGAGACTCAATACCTGGGTCATAGAAAGAGATGCGTCTCCACAACTCCAGGCTCAACCTTTTTATTTGATCCCCTCACCTCACCCTATGAATCCGCAGGAGATCTTCAGGAACAGGAAGTTCAAGAGAGTCGTCCTAGATCCACCCAATTTCAACCCAGGGTCGTGGAGGGGAGCGGGTAAACTCCTGTTGGAGGAGGATGAATACTGGCTAACCTCCAGGCCCAGGACCGTTGAGACCAGGGGCTATGGCGTCGAAGTCTTCCACTCCAACAATGGGGAGGACTTCCACCTAGTCTCCCTGGTGACAAAGGAAGAGATCGCTGCTACGGCGGAGATCAAGGTATTCAGCATAGAGAACAACCAGTTGATCAGGGATCCTTCGACAGGGAAGTATCACCTCTACGCCTCCCTTAATGTTGGGGCTGAGAGGCCGGAGAGGTGGGAGACCTACCTCCTCACGGCGGACGATCCCAGGGGGCCTTGGAGAGGGGAAGGGTTCGTGATAAGGACAGATAGACCCTACGATAGCGAAGAGGCCAGGGACTGCACCGTAGACGTCCTAGATGGGAGATACTTAGGCCTCTGCAAGGCCAGGGCCCAGGGGAGCGAGAAGATCTACACCGAACTGTTGACCAGCAGGGACGGGAGGAACTGGGTGAAACTAGGGATCCCCACGGTAGACGGGAGACAACAGGACCCCGATCCGGCCTTCCTCCTGAACGGCGACATCCACCCCTCAGTCTACGGTCCCATGTTGGTGGGTACGGTGACCACTTTCTACAGGAACGCGCACGTAACTAAGTATGTGGGAGCATACGTAATAGACCTCAAGGGGAATAACCTGGAGGAGATATTCAGGGGCGAATGGAGGAAGAGTTCTCCCTTTGAGAGGGAGGACTTCCCTATCCATACATACTGCAATGTGATCTGGGACCAACGAGTGGGCAAGTGGAGGATACTAGTAGAGGCGATAGACCCCGTTCACACTAGAGAGATAGGGGTCAATACGGAAGTGGACAGGGTACTCCTCTATGAGTCTTGACCGTTTGCCCCCACACTCTCATTCCACTCGTCTTTCTGTCCTAACCCTCCAACTCCCTGACCTTCCTCGCTACGCCCTCAGTCTCCTCAGGAGGGAGTAGGGGTCTCCTGGCGTAACCGACCTTCCACCCTGCCCTGTTCATGACCGCCTTAATCCTCGAGGGCATGTCTGGTTTCAACACTACCTCCCTCACTATGGGTAAAAGTGCTTGGTGGAGTTCCCTAGCCTCCCTCAAGTCCCCCGACTCCACTGCCCTGAACAGTCTGACAGAGGTCTTGGGGAGGAGGGTGTTCACAGCACATATGGCCCCGGAGGCACCCATGAGGAAGGAGGGGAACATCATATCGTCTATGGCCGTGTAAATGGGGATCCCCCTAACTCTGATCAGTAGCTCCCCGAGGCCATGTATGTCACCTCCGCTCTGTTTGACCGCAGCTATTTCCCCCTCCTCGGCCAACCTCTCCATCACACCGACGCTCACCACGTTCCACCCCACCACGTTGTAGACGATCACTGGCATCCCAGTTCCCTTGTGGACCTCCCTGAAGAACTCGTAGTTCCCCTGATCCCCACTGTTGAAGAGGTAGTGGATCGGGGTGACCATGAGTGCATCAGCCCCGGCATTCTTTGCTATCCTCCCCCTCCTCACTGCCTGGTATGAGGACTCGGTTATGATCCCCGCGATCAGGGGGAAATTCCTCCCTACCACTGACCTCGCATTGGATATCAACTCCCCTAGCTCCTCGTCAGTGAGAGTATGCCCTTCCCCTGTGCTCCCACCCACTGCGAGGCCTCGGACTCCAGTCTCCACGATCTTCCTCACCTGCTCCCTGAAGAGATCGTAGTCCACTTCCCCGTCCTCCCGGAACGGTGTGACCAGTGGGGGTAATATCCCCTTGAGTCCCTTGAGGTCCATATGCGAGTGATCGGGAACCCCTTAATATGGATATCCACACCGAGGCTGATTATACTTTCGTAAGATTCTTTATACTTTCCTTAGGAAGACAGAATGTTCAAGGTATAGGTATAAACCTACCTCAAAGTGAGTGTGTCCAACAATTTAGCTCAAAGAAATGAATTTTACTGGAGGGAGAAGGTATCACCAGTGAACGTGACGTGAGCAGAAGCCCCCTAATGAGGGATTACCCCCTCAATGAGCTTCGAGTCGAAGAGGTGCAGACGGGACTGCGCTGGCCTCACTCCCTGGGTTGTAGCTTGAGGGACTCCGTTTTTCCGAGGTCCACCTCGTATTACCACTGGCGCAAGCTACCTGTCTCCTCCACGCGGTTCCAGAAAGCACGTTACTGGCTAGACCGTTTTCACTGGTGAAAGCCTTGAGCTACTCCCCCGGGCGGTAGGGGATGTGGAGGCGAGGGCGCCAGTGCCGGGTCTCACCGAGACGTGGACGGGACTCGACGTACTCATCGTCCCGAGGTAATCCACGACGTCCGTGGTACAGCGTGTTGGGGCGGTCAGCCTCGACCACGAGAACCTAACCCCCGGCGTGGGGAACTCGTGTAACAGGGCTTCAGAACCCTCAAGCTAGGGGTTGTGGACCCGCACCTCCCCTGGAACAGCACCGAGGACTCCGTCGTGAGACGGACTCATGCGTTTTCCGTGGGGTATAACTTGCTATTAGTAGGGTGAGAAAATTGTCGGGCACGCTGTTACTAAGGTTGTTGATGAGATGTGGACTTATTTGTACAAGAACACTAGGCGTTTTATAAGTGGATTTTCACTTGCTTTGTTTACACGACCCTTGGGTTACTCGTTCTGTTCTCGGTAGGGGATAGGGATGAGAGGACGTTTAATGAAATCTTGAAGTATTTACCACAAGGTGGGAGGTGGGTTAGTGATGATTATAATGTCTACTTCTCCTTGAGGAATCACAATGTAGTCAAGTTTGTTAATCCCAATGAGTCCCTGCACTCTTCTTTGAGGGATGGGCTCGTGAGGTTCAAGAGGGCTACTAAAGGCTGTTAATAGGAGTTTGGAGATGATTGAGTATTCGATAGCCTTAGTCTTATGGGAGAGAAGGTTAATTCCAGAATTTATCTCATAAATGTCCACACTATCGACACGCTCCTCAAAGTAGTGGGAAACCTTAAAGCCTATGGAGCCAAGGGGGAGTGGAGAACATGAACTTGGGAGTCTCAACCTATTCGTTCTGGCACTTCGGGGACGAGAAGAAGCCCCTTCAGTATTACCTAGAGAGGGCTTACGCCCATGGCTTCAACGGCGTGGAGATCCTGGAGAACACCCTAGGGGATGTGAGTAGATCTTACCTAAGGGATGTCAAGTCCAAGGCCTTCAGCTTGGGCCTAGACATATATTGCCTCTCCATTCACAACAACTTCGTCTCCCCCTCAAGGGAGTCCAGGCAAGAGGAGGTGGAGAAGGTATCCAGGTGGTTGGAGGTGGCCCATTACCTAGGGGCCAAGGTAATCAGAGTGAACTCAGGGAGGTGGAGGACGCTGCAGAGCTTCGACGAACTCATGAAGGCCAGGGGGATCGAGCCCCCTCTCCCTGGATACACCGAGGAGGACGCCCTGGGGTGGGTTGTGGAGAGCCTCAACACCCTAGTTCCCAAGGCCGAGGACCTGGGGGTGATCCTAGGGTTGGAGAATCACTGGGGCGTAAGCAGGACTGCGGAGAACATGGTGAGGATATTCAACTCCGTGAACTCCAGGTACCTCAGGGCAGTAATGGACACCGGGAATTTCCTGGAGAGGACCTATGAGCAATTCGAGTTAATAGCGCCCTACACTGCCATGGTCCAGGCCAAGACCTATTTCGGGGGAGGCGTTTGGTATACATTGAGCTTGGACTACGACAGGATCTTCGAGACTTTGAGGAGGGCAGGCTTCAAGGGGTGGATCTCCCTGGAGTTCGAGGGGAGAGAGGACTACGAATCAGGGGTTAAGAAGAGCTTCGATCTCCTCTCCAAGTATTTGGGGTGGAGGTGAGTTCAGCTAAAGGTGAAGGACCATATGGCTGGATTACCTATGTAGTGATCCAGGAACCTCTCAGGGTCGGGTCTCCCGGTCAGTGCATTCACCCTTGAGGGTTGATTCCACGTCACCCCCGTAGCCACTAGGGTGGACCACTCCTTCCTAACCACCTCCAACCACCTCTCCTTGGTTTCCCTGTCTTTCGCCCTCCTGTATCCCACCCAAGCCATGGCGAAGACCAGCCTCGGCCAGGAGCTGTAGGCCTGGGGGCTAAGGACGGATATCCTCCCGTCCTCGTGGGCTAGGTTTGGGGTGGAGAAGTTAGACGCCCTGGCATTGACCTCTAGGATCGAGGAGAGTGCCCTCTCCACCCTTGACTCCTCCACTATTGGTCCTAAACCCAGGAGATCGGCCCACCACTGTCCCAAGAGTTGGGCCAAGAAGACTGCGTCCCGTACTTCAGGTTCCCCCCGCCAGGGTTCGAAGTATCGACCGTTGAACAGCTCCTCGAAGGAGGACCTAGCTTTCCTCAGCCTTTCCTCCACCTCCCTCAGCGTACCCTCGTCCCCCTCAATCCTCGCCATTTCCCTCAAGGCCATCAAGGAGGCGATGTAAAGGGAGGCAGTATAGCTGTCCCTACCCTTCACGACCATAGCATCGAACCCCGTGTCCCCCTGCCCTTCCAGATCTGGGATGCCGTCGCCGTCCTCATCCTGCGTGAGGGTGAAGCGAAAGGCCTTGATCACATTAGAGTAGACCTTGTCCAGGAACTGCCTGTCCCCCGTGAACTTGTAGTACCTGTAGACCAAGAGGACATAGGTGGGATTGGTGTCCTTCCACTTGGGTGGGGCCGTAGTACCGTCGGTTGGGTTGTCCAAGGAGTGTACGCCCAGGTCGTGGGGGACATAACCATCACTCCTCATGGCTTCCGTGAGGAGCTCCAAGAATTTCCTCTCGAGCTCAGGGAACATCTTGAGGATCGGAAGGGAACCCCCTTCGTAGCAAAGCCCGGCTATGGTTCCCACGCAAGGACAGACCTCAGGGGCCTCGTAGATCGAGAACCTCCCCTTCTCGTCGAGCCAGGTCCCCGATGAGAGGACGTAGGTACTATTCACTATAGCATCCCTGAGCCACTCCGGCAGATCCCTGGGGATCAAGGAGTCATGCCACTCCCTGGACTGCCTCCTCAGCCTGTCGAACTCCTCCAGGAAGTAATTGGCCACCTCCACCGAGTTACGGAAGTGGTTGTGATAGTAGTGACCGTAAGGATAGAGTGAGTGCCTCCCAGTGAAGTACCAGGAGAAGACGAACCTGACCTCCTCCCCTTTCCCATACTCTGAACCCACGAGTCCAGCCGGGTCGTCCCACATCCCCGTCACCTCGTGAACGTCCTCCCTTGGTTTCTCCCCATCGATCAGGGAGGTCCAGGGTTCGCGATCCTCATAAGCTCCCTTCCAGTTCCTCTCGCCTATGGCCAACCTCGGTCTCGCGTTCAGGTTATACTGGGCGATCACGATGGCAGGAGAAGTGGAAACCAACGCGGTCTCCCCCTTCCCGGGATCTAGGTCGGTTGCCCTCCTGTTCATAAACCTCACGCCGTTCCTCAACCTTTCGTTGATCCTCCCCACCGGGTTGTAATGCGGTGAGATGCCAAACCCAACTACGTTGGAAGCCGAGATCGCTATCAACCCCCTTTTGCTCCCCTTGACTTTAACGCTCAAGCCGAAGGCAGGGAGAGAGGAATCCCTGAGGTTCCCTGGGATCAGGGCGGAGAAGAACTCCGCCTCCACTTCCACCTGCAGGTTCCCGCCCCTTAGTATGGCGAAAGGGTACTTGCCCTCATATTCAATTCGCTCAGCCTCGTATTGGAGGAAACCCTTCATGGGCAGCCCCTTCTCCAAGAAGAGGGGTTTTCCCTCTTCAGGTCTCACGAAGACGTGGAAACCCCTCATTTGCTGCAATGGGAAGGCCCAGCTATTCCCAATGGTGAGATTGACCATTTTCCCCTTGCTGTTGATCTCCACCTTCCCCGCCCCTATTCCCCCGAGAGGGACTCCAGAGGATATCGCTCCATAGGTGTATCTAACCATAATTGTCTTTTCACCGAACTGTTTAAAAAAGGACATGGAAGGTTGTAGCACCGTGGAATCAATAGGCATTTTAGACATATCTTTAGGCTGTTTCAAGGAGCGTCTGTAATCTCTTAGCGAGAGCCTGTTGTTCCCCTGGTAATCCCCATACAAGGGATCTCCCTTAACCCCGGAAAGTCGAGGTTAACCAGTGCCCTATGTGTCGATTCCTATTCTGCATTCCACATTATGGAAAGTCATAATGGATCAACTTGAAAATCAAGTGTATACCCTAGGTCAAAATTTAAATATCAATTAGTTAATACCTCACATATGACAATCTCTGAAGGCAAAGGCACCTTCTCTCTACTCCTACTCATACTCACCATCCTTGGCTCCTCTTATCCAATTCTCCCATCAGTTGCCTCAACTACCCAGGACGTCCTTTATATGGGATTAGTCCGTCTCGCTACCCTACCCTCACTCAACATCCTTTCCCCCGTCAATGCTTACCCCATAATAGCTGAGATGTATGTGAGGTTCGCATATGCCAGTTACCCGCCCTCTCCACTCTTGAGACCTGAGCTAGGGCAATCTTGGTCAAGCAACTCCAACTATACCGTTTGGACCCTGAACCTGAGGCCCAATCTCAAGTGGGATAATGGGAGAACTCTCAACGCCACCGACTTGTGGTATACAATCTACCTGAACAGGTATGTGAACACAAAGATATCCCCTTCCCCGCCCTGGATCTATATAACTAACATAACCATTGATAACTCCACGGCAGTCACAGTGTATTTGAACAGGAGCACTCCGAACTTCATGTTCTCGGTGGGTACCATAATAGTGCTCCCCTATGAGACGTATAGTAAAGTCCCGCTGAGCAATATCACCACTTTCAAGAACTTCAACAACATCGTAGCTGATGGTCCTTTCGTGATCTATAACTATACCGAGGGCGAGAACCCAATAATTTTCTACGCTAATCCATACTTTTTCAGAGGTAAGCCCTATATGAGTGAAATGGTCATGAACCTTTATTCGTCATTCTCAGCCTACGAGGCAGCCATTGAGGCGGGGCAGATAGACGCCCTGTGGACCTCGGGTGGATTCAGCTCCGTGAAGGCCATAGCCAATCTAAGCGGTTACACGTTATACAGGATAACCCCCTCAGGTTATAACACCATAACACTCAACGTCTTCGCTTACCCGTTTAACCTAACTAAGTTCAGACAGGCTTTAGCTTATGCCACGAATAGGTCTTTCATAGCAGAGAAGGTCTTTGGTCCCGATTACGTGCTGATGTACTACGATACGGAGACGCCACAGGATCATGAGGCTGGTTATGGTCCCGCCTCAGAACCTTCGTATACATACAACTTAACCATGACCGATGAACTACTGACTTCATTGGGATTCACTAAGGTGAATGGGATATGGCACTACCCCAATGGCTCTCCCGTGAGTATAAACATCGATTTCCCAAGCGATGAAGTGGACGCCCAGGGAATAGCCACGATCTTGGAGAACATGTGGTCTCAGGCCGGTTTCCAGGTCACTGTCACCGCAGTAACTGAGGCCTCCCTTTACTCCGCCATGTTGGCCTCCAAGTTCCAAGTAGCAGTATATACTGACTTTGGTGCTACTACCCCTGCGCCGTTCTTCGACTTCGGCAAAGTCCCTGGTGATGCCTATGTGCCTACCTCAGCTCCTTACTTCAACTCCACTTATGAGGATCTCTTGCTTAAGTTACAGACAGTTCCTTTCACCAGCAATCAAGCTAAGGCATTAGCTAGTCAAATAGCCCAGATAATAGCGGATCAAGTGCCTTCGATACCTCTATATGAGACATTCAATTGGGTTGTAGCGAGGAACGGCTATTACTGGGGTAACCCACAGAATTACACAGGTATATTCAATACCGAGTTGCCCATTCAAATGGACTACTGGGAAGGGGCTCTCCTGGTGGTTCATCCGTTAAGTTCAGCTTCAATAACTGCCTCAACCTCTCCCTCCACAACCGTAAGCTCTTCGACTTCTTATACTACTACCTCTTCTACTACACATGTTCCCCTTTACCTATACGTGACCATAGCAGTGATCGTAGTAGTAGTCGTTGCTGCTACCTTGATTTTATTGAGGAGGAGGTGAATGTGCTCGAGAGTCTCAAGTACAAGTATACGAAGAGATACCTGATTAGGAGGATGCTGAACGCCTTTCTAGTCTTCTTCATAGTCCTCTTATTGGACTTCCTAATCCCCAGGCTAATGCCAGGTAACTTCGCCATGATCTACTATGCTTCCCTTTTGCAGGACACTACAGGCTCCGGCGTTAACGCTACGGCCGTCTTCTATCAAATCGAGAAACAGTTCGGCCTCAATCAACCCATTTACGCGCAGTTCTACGTTTACTTGCACCAGGTCTTCTCCTTACCCCCAAACTTCGGTCCCTCCTTTGAGTACTTCCCATATCCAGCGTGGAGTGTTGTAATGGGCGCACTGAAGTGGACCCTCCTACTGCTTGGGACTTCCCAGGCCATATCGTGGACCCTGGGAGTGGGGATGGGGGTTTTACTCGCCGTCAACAAGGGCAGAATCTTGGACAAGGTGGTGGAGCCGTTGTTGCTCTTCATCCTCTCTATCCCTCCCTTCTGGTTCGGATTAGTACTGATCCTTGTCTTCGCCATAGAGCTGAGACTGTTGCCACCAGTTGGGGCTTACTCCCTTCATCCAACTTTGGGGAGCATACTAACTCACATGATACTCCCCATGGTCACCATAATAGTGGCTACTTTACCATCCCATGCTATTGTGATAAGGAACTCAGCGCTGGAGGTCCTCTCCAGCGACTTCGCTCTAGCTATGAGAGCTCAAGGTCTGAGGAGGACTACATTCTTGATTAAGGTAGTGAAGAACTCCATTTTGCCATCACTGACGCAGCTCTTCCTTAGCCTGGGTTATCTATTCGGCGGGATATACGTAGTTGAATATACCTTCTCCTACCCAGGTGTAGGCACAGTGATCGCGAGCGCCATATTCTCGAGGGATTATCCGGTGCTCGAGGCAGGCCTCTTCATAACCACTTTAGCCATAATAGCCTTCAATATAGCTGCGGATCTACTTTACCCTCTCCTGGATCCACGGATATCATATGTGGACTGAGTCCAAGGGACAGGGTCCTAAAGAAATCTTTCCACACGGCAATGAAGGAGTACAACTAAAAGAATCTGTCTAAAGGAGTAGGAGACGTTAACCGCTACCCATTGCACTGCAAGTTTAAAAGTGACTCTGTACTGCAACTAATGCATTGGTAGTCGAGACTGGGCTGGATAGGGTGAGACGTGAAAGGCCTAAATGGCTCACTGAGGCAAGGATACTACTGGTTACCAATGGGAACTCCTGTGACTCACAGCTGAAAAGCTCAATTGAGGTGCTGAAGCCCCTCTCCAAGGAACTCAAGGGTGTGGTGGTGCCTGAGCACGGTCTTTACTCTTCCAGGAGAGAGGGGGAGGAGATTCAAGACTCCATGGACCAGGAACTGGGTGTTAGGGTCCTGAGCTGGTACTCAGGGGACAGGAGCTTCAGGGCCTCCTGGATGGAGGGGGTGGATCTCGTGGTCTACGACGTTCAGGACGGCGGAGTCAGGTTCCACACTTACCTCTCAACGCTGAAGTCAGCCTTGGAGGCCTGCAGTAGGGCTGGAGTTAGGCTCATTGTGCTGGACAGGCCGAATCCCATTAGGGGGGACGTGATTCAGGGCAATATCCCTACCTCTCTCTCCATAGTCTGTCCCTGGAGGATCCCCATAAGGCACGGCCTCACTCCTGGGGAGTTCGCCAGTCTCGTGAACGCTGAGGCCAACCTCAACTGCGACCTGAGCGTGGTGGAGATGAGGGGTTGGAGAAGGTCAGCCTGGTTCGATGAGACTGGCCTGCCCTGGGTACAGCTCTCCCCCAACACTCCCACCTTGACCACCTCCACCCTCTATCCAGGCACCTGCCTCTTCGAGGGGACGACACTCTCGGTGGGCAGGGGGACGACAAAGCCCTTCGAGCTGATTGGGGCACCTTGGCTCAAGGCCAGGGATCTCGCTGAGGACTTCGACTCCTTGGGCTTGACTGGAGTTAAGGCCAGGTACACCAGGTTCCTCCCCTGGTACTCCAAGTATGCAGGGCAGGAGTGCAGGGGAGTTCAACTCCACGTCCTGGACAGGGACTCCCTGGATCCGGTGAAGGTGGCACTTTACCTACTGAGGGTAGTTCTCAAGCTCCACTCAAGGGAGGAGGTATTTGGAGAGAGGAGGGAACACTTCGACTTACTCATGGGCGAGAGCAAGACCAGGAAGCTCATGGAAGAAGGTTCGGACCCCGAGCCTATAATGAGGGAGTGGGAGGTCCAATTGAACCAATATAGGGAGAGGGTTGAGGAACACCTGATCTACCGCTGATCTCAGCGGATCTCGGTGGGGAGACCTCCAACGAGTTACGGCGGGTAGGCTTCGGGTGTGATGGAAGACATCAAATGAAAAGGAACCTCCTCAACTTCTCCGGCGGTAGTTCCCTTATCCTCTGCTCCAGTTGCATGACCAACCTGTCCCTCAGGGAGTGGGAGACCTCATATCCCTGGGCCTTGAGTAAGCTCAACAATCCACCTACCACCACGTGGTACCCCCTGAAGAACTCCACGCTGGGCACCAACCTCTTCACCTCCTCCCTGAGAGGCCTCGAGGAGGTGACCCCGCCCACCACGCTCTTCCTGACCTCCCTTTCGAACTTGGACTCCATAGCCCTGAGGATCGTAGCTATTTCCCCTGCAGCCTCCCTTATGACCTGTAAGGCGAGCTGATCCCCTTCGTCGGCCAGCTTGGACACTTCTGGGGCGAACCTGGCTATCAGGTCCACCGGATGTTCCATGTGCACCTTCGCTATGGCTTCCCTGAACTCCACCCCGAAGTAGGACTCCACTGCCCTCACCAATCCGCTTTTAGGCTCTATGCCGTCGAAGGACCTCGTTGCCTTATTTAAGGCCCTCCTGGCTATCCAGAACGCCGAACCTTCGTCCCCCGAGAACCAACCCCACCCGCCGATCCTCTTGAGTTCACCCCCTATCCTGTAGTAGCCCACGCTCCCTGTGCCCGCAGCGAAGACTACCCCCTCCTCCTCTAGGTTGGCCAGGGTGTAGCCCTGAACTCCATCGTTGGTCAAGATAAAGCCTCTACCTCCCAGGATCTCCTCTATGAACCCCCTCACGATGAGGGTCGCACTGGCAGCGTCCCCAGCTCCAGCCAAGCCGAAGAGGTAGGCCTTAGCCCCATCTGAGCCCGCCATCCTCAGGGCTTCGCCCATGGCCTCCCTTATGTTCGCCTTAGCCCTCTCCACCCCCACGTTCTTGAAGTTGGAGGAACCAGAGATCCCAACCCCCCTTATCTCCAGGGTCTCCGGGTCCAGGACCGCGCAGACCGTCTTGGTTGCGCCTCCGTCCACCGCCAGGAACATTTGAACACCCACCTCTTCAGATTAACGAGTTCATTATAAAGTTGGGGGTTTGGGGGAAACTTCGCTGGCAGAGACGGACGGCCCCAAATCTAAATGTCGGTTCCTCTACATCCAGAATGCTCGCCAAGGGGTTTCGATGTAGGACATATGCTGAAGAACGTTGAGGGTATTAAGTGAGTTGAGGTTGCTGTGCGACGCCTACAACACCCTTAGGTGGACTAACCTGTATTCCTATGGAAGGGATGGGAATGGGTTAACACTGATGGAGTTAAGGTAGTTAGCCCTTCAGGAGGAAGTAGCTCACAAAGCCGACGAGTTGCCTGGTGGAGAGTCCAGCTCGTTGGTGAGGAAAGTCGTTAGTCATGGATTGGAAGACCTCCACCCCTGGATCAGCCTCGGTCAATGAGATCACTAAGAGACCCTGCCCGTGGCTTTGGGCCCCGTGGAAAAGGGTTTAAATCCAGGTCCTCAACACTTTGCCTATGGGAACTGAGGACCTGAACCCTAGGACGGTGGATATGGACCTCCTGCCCACTGAGGACTTACTCAGGCTTATAAACCAGGAGGATGCCCGAGTTCCCCAGGCAGTGGCTGAGGCCATACCCTCCCTCTCCAAGTTGGTGGAGGTAACAGCCGAGGCCTTGAGGAGGGGAGGCAGGCTGATATACGTGGGGGCTGGGACGAGCGGGAGGATTGGGGTCTTGGACGCTGCGGAGTGGGGGCCCACCTTCGGAATGGAGGGAGCAGTAGTGGCAGTAATGGCGGGAGGATATCAGGCCCTGGTCAAACCAGTTGAGGGGGCTGAGGACGATGAGGAGGCTGCTGTCAGGGACATGAGGTCCGTCAGCGTCTCCTCCAAGGATGTGGTCCTGGGCCTCTCGGCCAGCGGCAGAACACCCTATGTGATCTCAGCTGTGAGATACTCCAAGGGAGTGGGCGCGTTCACAGCGTGCGTGACCTCCAACAGGGACTCCCCCCTGTCAACTTCCGTGGACCTAGCTGTGGTGGTGGACGTTGGGCCTGAGGTCGTAGCGGGTTCCACCAGGATGAAGGCTGGAACCGCTGAGAAGTTGGTCCTGAACTCCCTCTCCACCGCCGTCATGGTGAAGTTGGGGAAGGTCTATAGGAACTACATGGTGGAACTAAGGCCCCTTAACTCCAAGACCAGGGGGAGAGCCGTGAGGATCGTGTCGCAGATCTGTGGGGTGGACCAGGAGAGGGCACTGAAGGCTCTATCCCAGGTGGACTTCGACGTGAAGGCCGCCATTGTCTCCCTGAAGCTCGGGGTCAGCGGGGAAGAGGCCAGGGAACTTTTGAGCAAGTCTGGGAGGGACTTAAGGGGAGTATTGGGGGAGAGGGGGAAGTGAGCATCAGGGAATTACTCCTGGGCGAGGTGGGGAGGACCTATACTGGCTTCTCCTATTCCATCCTCACAGAGGGGGGTGTGGTGGAGAGCGGTTACGGGGGGACTACGGAGGAAGGGGGAGAGCCCGTGGATGAGGGAACCCTGTTCGACCTAGCTTCCCTGACCAAGCCCATAGTCACAGCCACGCTGGCGGGGCAGCTGATCGCCAAAGGATCGATCTCCCTCCGTCACCCCCTTTCCCTCCTCCTCCCCGAGTTCCGCGTGGGGGACAAGGTGGGGATCACGGTGGGGACAGCGTTGAACCATACCTCAGGTCTTCCCGCATGGATCCCCCTATACAAGAGGGCCAGGAACGTGGATGAAGCCCTGAAGGTCATAGTTCAGACCCCCCTTTCCTACCCTACTGGGACTAGGGAGATCTACTCAGACCTGGGTTACATAACGCTGGGTAGGTTCCTGGAGGTGGAGTTAGGGGAGACCCTGGACTACGCAGCTAAGCTTCACATCTTCGATCCCCTGGGGATGGGGGAGACCCTATACAGACCGGACCCAGGGAAATTCAGGATAGTCCTGACCGAGAGGTTCCAGTGGAGGCCCTGGGGACCTGGGCTAGTGCACGACGAGAACTGCTTCCACCTCGGCGGAGTAACGGGTCACGCGGGTCTCTTTTCGAACCTCAGGGACTTGGAGAGATATGCCTTAGGCCTACTCAAGAGGTCCAGTGTTTTCCCAAGGGAGGCCATGGACATGTTCCAGGACAGGTCCAACGTGAAAATAGGAGGGGAACACAGCTATGGTTGGTTCGTGAAGGTCTCCCACAACTCCACCTTCGGCTCCAGGACCAGCTTCAGGACCATAGGGCACACGGGCTTCACGGGGACCGGGATGTGGATTGACCTGGAGAAGGGAGTGGCCTCGATCCTCCTAACGAACAGGGTATATTACGGCAGGGACCCCTCCAGGATACAGGAGGTGAGGAGGAAGTTCAACGAATTGGCCTTCTCCCTGGGGTGATCAGTGAGAAGGCCTGCCCCGAGTTCCCATGGAACCCGGGGCCGCCGCTCCCCCTTTTCCAACGCCTCTTCACCCAAGTTCCGCCCAGGCCAGCTCCCGGAGTCTCCCACGCTCTGCAATGCTCCAACTCCCGCCGCAGTAGTGGGCTACGGTTGAGGACGCTATAGTTAACCCCTCTTCCTGGCTCAGGTAGAGGTCCACATACCTCCTGTAGTCCTCCTCGCTTAACCCCCTGGACTTCGGGTAGTCAGCGTTGTAGTGGCTCAGGTAGAGGAGGGAGGCCTGTCTACTCCTCTGGACCTTGAGGAGGAATAAATTTAGGGCGGTCTTGGTGTAACCCATGAGCTCCCTCACGGCCTCCTGTAAATCCCCCTTGGCCATCACGAACTTCAGGGCTACCTCTGTGTCTACTAATTGTCCCACGTCTAGCTTAACCCCGAACTGGGCCAACATTATATTCCCCAGCTCCTCCTTCCTCACTGTACCGTTATGCGCCATGTAGAGAGTGAAGCGGTCGTTGGACTCCACGAAGGGATGGGAGAAGTGGGAGCCAACTGGTTGTCCGTCAGCTGCCTTCCTAGCGTGTACGATCGCCATTACTTCCCCGTGGAAGCGGGGGATCTCCACCTGATCCTCGAACACCGGCTTCCCGCTCCTATAGTGGAGGACCCCCTCCTTAGTCAGGATCACCATTCCCCAGCCATCATCGTGGGACCCAGCTCCTCCAGGGATCAAGACATCCCTCCGCGCTGCCTGCCTCAGGCAATCCATGAGGGTGAGGAGTCTCTCCCTGGAGGAGCCGTAGTAGGCGAACATCCTACACATGCAGTGAATTGGGAGGGGGAGTTTTTAAGCTGACCGCCTAAGGCTCCGGTGCGCCCATGGATCATCAACTGTTGAGGAAGTGAACTACCCCGTCCTCACGGACAAGGCATCCCCACCTCGCGATCTCCCGCTCCTCGGAGCGACCTCGATCCCCCCACAGCGGAGGTTCCACCGAACCGTTCCGCGAACTCCGCGTGGGGTTACGGAGGGTCTCCACAGGCCTGAACCCCAGTCCCGAGGCCCAGCTCTTACAGCCTAGGTCTATGCACCTATTTGTCGTTAACTATAAAATCATCTTTCCTATAAGGGGGCTGTCCATCCTCACGGAGGGGGACTTCCGCCCCCTTAAACCCCGTTAAGATAAACCTTGTTATAGACTATAACGCTCCTGCGTAATTTTAATAGTTTTAATCACTTTTAAGTGGAGAGGCACCCTACTCCAGCGAGGTCGCTGAAATTCTCGCGTGTAGGAGCGGTGTAGTCAAGTCCCCAGGGGATTTTCCCCAAAACACACTTTCCCTAGGCCTATTCCAATGACAGTCACGACGGCGTAAGCGCCGTTGAGGTGCCTGAGCCAGTGAGGTAAGCCTCTGCCCCACGGATAGTGGACCGAGTACTCAGGGCCGGGACCCTCCACGATCTCCAAACCGATGAAGGGCTCCGCCCACGGGAGGGAAGAGGCGGATGGGAGGACAGTGCGTTCCTCTCGTCCCGATGATCTGGGGGTGACCGAGTATGATCCCTCAGGAGGGGGCACCTCTAGCCAGTGGATCTCCAGCTACCTCAGATTCACTCTCACTTTCCCAGATCCCTGAATTAGGGCAGCCAGGTCGGCGTCGGGGAAGGGCTGAAACCTCGTTTCAGCCCCTTCCTCAAGGGGCCCTCCAGAAAAGACAATGAGGGAGAGCAGGAGCGAACAGAAGTCGATCTACTATCACAACAGTTTTTAACTATTTTCCTCCCTACTATTATGGACTATAAGCATATTTTGGAAAAAACGTACGACATAGCTTCCATAAACCATTACTTCCTCATCGATGTGAAGGAAGGGAAAACGATCTATGTGTCCAACGAGGGCGGAACTGACGCGTTATACGTGCTGAAGCAAGGGGAGAAGATCGAGGTGGCAGAGAGGGTCAAGTCGGTGACTCAGGTTAAGGGGGGTAAACTGGCCTACGCCCATGAGGTGGGGAAGGGGAGGGAGCTACATAGGGTAGTCATTTACGACGTGGAGAGGGGGGACAGGGTGGAGGTGGAGCACGGCCCCATGAGAGTATTCAACGTGGTTTTCGACGGGGAGGTCGCTGTCTTTTCAGGGGTCGCTGAGGCCAACTCTCTCTACCTAGTGGAGGGAGGAAGGGCTGAGAAACTGGCTGACCTACCGAGTCCACTCTCGATCCCGTCAAGCGTCCAAGGAGATCTGGTTGCCGGCCTCTACCAGAAGATGGACGGCTTCTCCGAGATTTTCTTCTACGACCTCAAGGGGAGAACACTGGAGGCCTATACGCCCTCTGGCAGGTGCAATGTAACTCCTCCCCTTCTGACCGAAGTGGGAGTCCTCTTCGCCAGCGATCATGAGGGAGGGGATTACAGGCTCTACCGCATGGACCTGGAGAGGAAGACTCTGGTTAAGATCCACGAGGGGGAAGTGGAATACCCTTTCTACGACTACAGGGAAGGGAAGCTTCTCTTCATAGGGAAGAGTCAGGGCAGAACGAGGCTCTACGTGGACGGGACCCATGTAGGAACTCCTGAGGGGATTGTATACAACGCGGTCCTGGACGGAGGGAGGCTGTATATTACCTACACCAACCTGGTCACTCCCCCCTCCATATACTCGCTGGACAGGAGATGGAGGAAGGAACTAGGAGATGACAGGGTCAACCTAGGGAGTGTCGAGTACCACGTATATCTATCCAGCGATGGGGTGAAGATCCCCGCGTTCGTGGTTAAGTCCGCCTCCGCTGAAATCCCTGGACCCACTGTGGTCTACATACACGGTGGACCTTGGGGGGAAGTGGACGATAGTTTCCACACTTTCGTAGCTGCCCTGGCCCTCAACGGCTACCACGTGATAGCCCCTAACTTCAGGGGATCCACAGGTTATGGGGAGGAGTTCAGGATGATGAACATAGGGGATGTGGGAGGGATGGACATGGAGGACATAGCAGTGGCTCTGTCCCACTTCAAGGACCTGATCTCTGAGGCGTTCGCAGTGGGTTACTCTTACGGCGGCTACTCCACGTTGATGCAACTGGGGAAGTACCCTGAGCTGTGGAAGGCGGGTGTGGCCGGGGCCCCGGTCACGGACTGGATCGACATGTATGAGCTCTCTGACGCTGCCTTCAAGGGGTTCATAGACATGCTCATGAAGGGGAAAAGGGAGTTAATGAGGGAGAGATCTCCTATAACCTATGCAGAAAAGGTGAAGGCGCCTGTCTGTATCATAGCGGGACAAAACGACTCCAGGACTCCCCTGAGGCCCGTCCTGAGGTACGTGGAGAGGCTCATGAACTCGGGGAAGACCTTCGAGGTCCACATACTCCCCGACGCGGGGCACGTCCCGCAAACCAAGCAGGAGGTAGCGTCTATCCTGATCCCCATGATACTCTTCCTCAAGGCCCACACCAAAAGTCCTTGACTTTACTCCCCTCCTCTTGACCCTGTAGAAGCCCCCAACCTCCCGCTTGCGTCCTCACAGGCTGCGTAGACGTAATGGGAGGGTGAACGTTTATGCGACTCCCTCTCCTCCTCGTAAATCCCAGTCTTCACTCTAAAAGGAAGTCATTCCCTCCTCAATCCCGTAATTTATCATGCCTTCAAGGATTTTTTGTACTCCTCAACCTCTTTTAACGCCGTAAAGGTCTTATGATCGACCTTTATCTTTAACTTTTATTTTCCTCTCCACTCAACTCGCTCATGAGCTTTTTCACACCTTGTATAAGGAGCGTCTTCTTATGGCTCCTCATTCCGTAAATTTTCCCAGCAAATGACGTTATTATCGTGGTTAGATCCCCGACTAGCTCTTGCGTGAGGTCCTTTGATTCTTCACCGAAGATAACTTCTATCCTGACTCCCATGGCGTTGAAGAATTCCTCTAAGTACTCGAATCCGAAGCGCGTTAGTCTGTCCTTGTAAGTAATTAATACAGCGTCAATACTTCTGCTCTCAATAAGCTTGAACAGCTTAAGCAGTCCCTTCCTTTGAGTATTAAGACCACTGCCGATATCCTTTAGCACCTCGGTTATTTTATAACCTTTCGCCGTTGCGTAATTTGTCAGGTAGTTTATTTGCCTCTCCAAATCCTCTTTCTGGTCTGATGATGAGACCCTTGTGTAAATTACTGCCCTCGTTTCCTCCCTCCTCTCCACGTATTTTTTAATTTCACTGTATGGTATTCTGTATTTCCCACCTTCTGTGATCACCACCCTTATTTTCCCTTCCTTAATCCATCTCAGTAATGTTGAGTATGAAATTCCCAGTAGTTGGCATGCTTCCTTTGGTCTCAGCAGTCTTTCCACGACTTAGTCAGTAATAAACAAATATAAAAGCATTTTTGTTAACATGAAAAAGAGTTAGGCCTAGAACACTTGGTGGACCTTGAAGCCAGGCCGAAGCAGATGATAGGAGCAATACCGAAACAGAGTGTGAAACAGATCTCCGGGATACACTGAGAAGGGGGAGCTCAGAGCCCCGTGAAGTCCTGCACGTTCACTGGCCTTCCAGTCAAGGCTGACTCATTGGCAGCTAGCGAAACTGCAGTGCTCCAGAAAGCGTCCTCATACCGCGTGGGCAGAGCCGATCTGTCCCCAGTGGAGACTGCAGTGACGAATGACCTCCACATCCTCTCCATGGAGTTAGAGGTGGACTTGTGGGCCTCCCACTGCTTCCCCCTGGTGTAGACCCTGATCTCACCGAAGCCCAGGAACCTGATCAACTTCTCCCTGCAGATCAGGTCCATGGTGATCGAGGGTATTTCCCTGTAGAGTTCCTGGTAAAGGGCGTAGGTGCTGCTCACCGAACCCACGGCGCCACTCCTGAACTTGAGGGTCAGGGCGTAGCTGGCCCAGTTATCGAACCCCATCCTCTTGTCCTCCTCCCAATCCCTCCCCCTCTCCGTGTAGGAGGCGTAAACGGTCTCCACCTCACCCCCGAAGAACCTGAAGAGATCGATCATGTGGACCACCTGTTCTACCACCTGTCCCCCGGCCTGGATCCTGACCCTTATCCAGGGGATCGGGGGCACAGTCCAATACCAGTGGCCCACCAGCATGGACAGGGATTTTTCGTCCACCTCTACCTTGGCCCTCTCCACGGTATCGGAGTACCTGTTCTGGAAGCCCACTGCCACGATCTCCCGCGCCCTCTTAACCTCGCGCATGAGCGACACTGCCTCCCTCACATCCAGGGAAATGGGTTTCTCCATTAATACGTTGACCCCCGCCCTCAGGCAGAGGAGGGTCTGAGGGACGTGGAGGGGCACTGGGGTGGAAATTACTGCTGCGTCCAACCTCTCCTTAGACAACATTTCCTCAGGGCTCCTATAGACCCTGACCCCGAATTCCTGCTTCACCTCCCACAATCTCCCCTCGTCTACGTCGCAGGCAGCCTCCATGGAGACCTCCTCCATCTGCCTCGCCACCTTCATATGGTCCCTGGCCCGCCTCCCTGTCCCTATGAAGCCTAACCTGATCTTTCCTCCCATGCCATGCTATACACAGGGGGGTTTATATGGAAACATGAAGTACACTGCATTGTATAACAGGAAAACCTAAATACATTCACTCCCAATTCACTCCATGGACTTCAGGATAGCCACGGACCTCTGGCACAGGGCGGGTAATCCGGTGAAGAACGAGTTGAGGCAGATCAAGGAGGCCGGCTTCGACGGCGTCGAGTTCACATTCTCCGAGGAAGGGGAGAGGAACCCTCCCCTCTCGGACAGGGGTTACCTTAGGTTGGAGAGACTTAAGGAGGACGCCTCTGAACTCAGGAGGGCCGCGAGCGAAGTGGGACTGGAGGTGCCGAGCGTTAGGAGTGGGCTCCTCTGGAGGTACCCCTTGACTTCCCCTGATCCCAAGGTCAGGGAGAAGGCCTTGGAGATCGTGGAGAGGGAGCTGGAGGCTTGCTCCCTCCTGGGCGCTGAGGTCCTGCTCGTCGTTCCAGGCTTAGTCACTGAGGACGTGACCTACGATGAGGCTTACAGGGTCTCCCAGTCCTCGCTCAAGGTCTTAGCCAGGAAGGCGGAGGAGGTGGGCGTGACCATTGGGGTGGAGAATGTTTGTAACAACTTCCTCCTGAGCCCCATGGAGATGGCTCGCTTCATTGACGAGTTAGGGAGCGAGAGGATCGGGGCTTACCTCGATGTGGGTAACGTGTTAGCGTGTAGGCAGGGTTTCCCACAGCACTGGGTCCAGATCCTGGGGAAGAGGGTGAAGAGGGTCCACGTAAAGGACTACGACACTAGGTCCGGGACCGTCACTTACCCACCCCAGGGCGACGTGAATTGGCCCTCAGTGATCAGGGCCCTCAGGGGGACGGGATATAGGGGTTACCTAACTGCGGAGCTTCCTCCCTTCAAGTTCCTCCCTGAGATGAGTTTCAAACACGTGGCAGAGATCATGAGGGCCTTGATCTACCTCCCAGGGTAACGGAGCGGATCCTTTTCAGGGCTCTGCAAACCTTAATAGCCAGTCTTCCTCGAGAAGAGTATGCGGCTTTCAGTTCAGGAGCCCCTCTTGGGCCAAGTGGGCCTGGAGGAGAAGCTCCGCCTTCTCGAGGAGAGCGGCTTCTCCGGAATGGAGGTGATGGGGAGGCCTGAAGTAGGGGAGAAGATCAAGGTCTACAGGGACGCCATTTCAACCTCTAGAATAAGGATCAGCACGATCTGCAGTGGTTATCCAGGCGACCTCTTGAGCCCTGAGAAGTCCTCCAGGGAACAGGCGATCAACGGCATAGTAGAGAGGCTCAGGTGGGCCAGGGAGCTAGGAGCCGTGGGGGTGATATTCGTCCCCACGTTCGGCCAACCTAAGCTCCCCGACCTCTGGCCTCTGTTCCAGAACGTGGTGGAGGTGGAGAAGAGGCTCCTCATAGAGGAGGCCAAGGTCTTGGGCAAACACGCAGAGGACCTAGGGGTCTACGCGCTCTTGGAACCCCTCAACAGGTACGAGACGCACCTAATAAACAGGGCCGAACAGGCCCTTGAGGTCCTTGAGGCAGTTGGGAGCGAGGGAGTGAAGATGATGCTCGACTTCTTCCACATGAACATAGAGGAGGCAAACATAGGCGAGGCCATCAGGAAAGCGGGCAAACATTTAGCGCACATCCACCTGGCCGACAGCAACAGGCTCCTCCCAGGGTATGGTCACACCGACTTCTCGGCGCTCAAGGTCTTGAGGGAGATAGGCTACGACAAATATGGGGCACTGGAGTGCAGGATCCCTGGGGATCCCAGGGTGGAGTTGCCCAAGTTCACCAAGTTCATCTCCAGGTTCCTGTAGGTGGGGGTAATTGAGTTCAGGCAAGACTTCAGTGGTAATGATAGGGTGCGGAGGAATAGCCAGGGTTCACCTGAACAACCTCCTGAAGATCCAGGAGGTGGAGCTCAAGGGATTCGCTGACGTGAAGGTAGAGAGGGCCAAGGAGTTCGCCTCGGTAGTGGGCAAAGGTAACGTATACTCGGACCCATTGGAGGCGGTCAGGAAGGAGAGACCTGAAGCCGTGGTGATCTCCGTGCCCCCCTTCCAGCACGGGTTCGAGGTGGAGATAGTGGAACAGGGGATCCACATGTTTGTGGAGAAGCCTGTGGCCCTGACCGCTGAGGTTGCAGAGAGAGTGGAGAGGGCCGTGGAGAGGGCTGGGGTGATGGCCTCCGTGGGCTACATGTGGAGGTATATGGACTTGACTGAGAGGGCCAGGAAGATGATCCAGGAGAACGGGAGGATAGCAATGGTCCACGGACAATATGTGGTGGCAGGCAACTTCCCCCCAGACCATTGGTGGTTGAGGAAGTCCATGGGTGGAGGACAGGTGGTGGAGCAGAGCACTCACGTCTTCGACCTCATAAGGTACTTAGTGGGGGACGTGGAACAGGTCTACGCTCTGTTCAGGAGGGGGATCCTGAACAACGACCCCTCAGTGGACGTGGAGGACGTATCGTTGGTCTCCCTGACCTTCAGGAACAACGCCATAGGCGTGGTGGAGAGCACGTGGAGAGCAGTTAACACCTCCTCTAATGTCTTCGTCAGGGTCTACGCGTCTGACCTGGTGGTAGAGCACAACGGTTCCAACAGAAGGCTAACGGTCTTCGAGAGGGATAAGATGACGGAATACAGGACGTCCATAGACCCGTATTTGGAGGAGATGAAGGCCTTCATCTCAGCCATCAGGACTGGAGACAGGGGGAAGATCTTGTCGCCCTACACGGAGGGGGTCAAGACCTTGAAGGTCACCCTAGCAGCAGTGGAGTCCAGTGCGAAGGGGATTCCCGTAATGGTTCAGTGAGAGAAGACCTTTAGGATGAAACCCTTTTTCAACCTCTGTGTTAACTGGGACGTCGTAAACCCAGGGTTAACCCTGAGTCCCCTGTTCAAATCCCTCAGAGAAGGGGGGACTGCACCGAGTTAAACAGGGACTTGGAACCCCCTCTGGTCCTCAGTGTTTTCTGATCCGAGGAGGGTCCCCATCCCCTACCCAGGCCCTCACTTGGTCCAGGCTCACCTCCCTCCTCCCCTTCGCGCTGCACCCTCCCTCGAGCCAGACCCCTAAGTTCTCCTCCACGAAGGGATCGTCCCTCAGGTGCGGGTAGGCCACGTAGATCCTATCTATTTCCTCCCCCTGTCCGGGGGAGAGGTCCTCCTGAGGATCGAGGGTCAACCTACCCTCCACCAGGCCTGACCTCCTGAGTACCTCCATAGTTCCTGGGATCACACCGCTGAAGGAGTTGGACGCATCGAAGACAGCTCCATTGGCGTCTGTGATCTGAGTCCCCAAGCTCAAGACCTCCCTGGGCACTGAGTCCTTGGGTAGGCCTTTGATCAGGTTGAATAGGCCCACTGCCCTCTCCGTCCAATAGGCCCACTGCCCCAGGAGTCCGCCCACGATCCGCACTGTGATCGTCTCCCCCTTCACCCTGGTACTGAACGGCGTGACCAGGTCTTGGACTATGGAGTCGTCGTTGCCAGTGTAGAGCGCGACCTCCCCTGCTCTCCCCGCCTCCGCTATTCCCCTGACGACGTCCAAGGTGTAGTACCTGTTGAAGGGTGCGACCTTGATCGCCACCAAGTTCTCCACCTCCTCCGCGGCCCTCCTCCAGAAGGAGGAGGGTAGGAAAATTCCTCCAACGGCCGGCTGCAAGTAGAAGCCGAAGACCGCGATCTCCCTGGAGATCGCCTTCAGGTGCTCCACCATTTCCCCCATCCCCAACCCCTTGGGCATGCTAACCAAGGCAGCGTGGTAGTCCATCTGGGATGCGATCTTAGCTTCCTCCACGGCCCTCTCTGTCTTCCCCACCACTCCTGCCACCTTGATTACCTCCCCTCCCGTGAGGGAGCGGCAGGAGTCCACGGCCTCAGAGGCGATCTGGAGGAGGGGTCTGTAGAGGCCCACCTGGGGATCGTGTACCTTGAATTGGGTCGTGTGGACTCCCACGGCTATTCCCCCAGCCCCTGCGGATAGGTAGTAGAGGGTTAAGGCCCTCTGCCTCCTCTCATCCAGCTTCCTCTGGGAGTTCAGGGCCAGGGGATGGGCGGGTATTACGACCCCTTCCCTCAACCTCCTGAGGACTCCCTTAGGGGGGATGGGGCGAGACATCAGAACTCACCGGTCCTCACTTCGAAGTGGGTGGGAAGGCCATAGGTGGGCTTCCCAGAGGCGATCCACTTGGCAATCCACTCCACCATGGTGCGTAGAGTGACCTTGGGATAACCGAAGAGCTGGAACGCCCTCCCGGCGTTGCTCAGGAGTGCTTTCTCCTCCTCCCTTCCTTGGAACCGCGTCTTCCTCCCCAACAACCTCCCGAATTCGGAGGCGACCCACCTCACGGAAACCACCTCGGGCCCAGTCAGGTTCAGGATCGCAGGAGGGTTGGAGGCGAGCCTCAGGGCCCTTAAGGTAATGTTGTTTACGTCCCCCTGCCAGATCACGTTAACGTAACCCATGGAGAGGTCGATGGGCTCCTCCTTGAGGACCTTCAGGGCCACGTCCACCAACACTCCATATCTGAGTTCATTGGCGTAATTGAGCCTCAGGATCACTCCCTTCCCCCCCTCCCGCTTGAGGAAGTGGGAGAAGACCCTTTCCCTGGCCAAGGCGGACCAACCGTATTCCCCCACAGGGGAAGGGGGAGTCTCCTCCGTTGCCCCTCCTGAGTTGAGGGGGACCAATGGGTAAACGTTGCCAGTGGAGAAGATCGCGAACCTGGACCCCTTGAACCTCTTGGCCACCAGGGATGGAATGTAGGAGTTAACGATCCAGGTCAGCTCAGGGTCTTCGGCTGTCCCGAACTTCCTCCCCACCATGAAGATCACGTTCTCGGCGTAGGGGAGGTCTCTCACGTCCTCCTCCCTGGACAGATCGGCCCTGATCACCTCTGCTCCAAGGGCCCTTAACTTCCGCTCAGTGTCCCCCTTGGTGAACCTCGAGATAGCGTAGACCCTCCTCTTCCCCCCCGACGCCTTGACTGCAGTTGCGCAGAGGCTGGGCCCTATTTTCCCTCCTGCACCCAGTATGGCTATATCCCCTTTCACAGAGGTCATTTCCTCCACGGTCTCCGGATGGGGAGTTGAGAGGATCTCCTCCAGCTCTCCCTCCCCCCTCACTTCCTCAGGGAAATTCACCCCTCCCCCCTCATTTCCCTCACGGCTTCCCTGATCCCCTTTGCCACCCTCAAGGCGTCCTCCTCCCTTCCCATGAACTCGTAGTGTGGGATCCACATGGTCCTCCTACACGCTACTTCCGCGTCCTTGAGGTTCAGCTTGGAGTACTCGTCCCAGGGGAGCTTCCACAGCGGATCCCTGAAGGCCTCCTGTCTGTAGAGGGGCTTGGGGTAACCCTCCGCAAGGGAAACGCCTTTCTCCGCAGCCAGGGAAGCCAGCTTCGCCTTCCCCCCTCTCCTCTCCAGCTCCTCGCTTATGGTCATGGGGAGGAAGTAGAAGTTGGTCCCGATGTGCCCGGGGTACCTGTGCAGGTGGACCTCCTTAACGTCCTCCAGTTCGTCGTAGAGGACCTTGGCGTTCCTCCTCAGGCCCTCCAGGATCAGATCGAGCCTCCTGAGCTGTTGAATTAAGACCGATGCCTGGAACTCGGTCATCCTGTAGTTCCACCCTATCCTCACGTGCTCATACCAGGGCTTATTGAAGTCCCTCCCCGCGTTGTGGTAGGACCAGACTCTCTCGTAGATCTCCCTGTCGTCCGTGATCACGATCCCTCCCTCCCCAGCAGTCATCATCTTGCTGGTCTGGAAGCTGAAGACCCCCACGTCCCCTATTGCCCCCACCTTCCTCCCTCTGTATGTGGAGCCGTGAGCCTGGGCAGCGTCCTCTACGACCCGGGCTCCGTGCCTTTGGGCCAGGGACTTGATCCGGTCCATTTCAGCGGGGTTCCCGGCGAAGTGCACCGGGACCACGAACCCGATCTCCCCCTCCTTGTCCCCCTCAAGTACCTCGGCTAAGGCCTCGGGTTTCATGTCCAATGTCTCCGGGTCTATGTCGATGAAAATGGGAACTTGACCCAGCACCACTCCAGCTGTGGCTGTGGCTATGAAAGTGTAGGAGGGAACAACGAACTTCCCCCCCTTCCCCTTAGCCACCGCCAGGTAGGAAAGGGTTAGCCCGGCCGTGGCACTTGTGACTGCAACGGCATACTTAGCTTGGTGATAGGTTGAGAACTCGGCCTCGAACTGTTCCACCCAACCTCCCTTGGTCCTCCCCCAGGAGCCCTGCCTGTAGGAGAGGATCAGGGCCGCCTCATCCAGGGGATCCGGAATAGGCCATTTGCGCATTCTATCTCCCACCGGATACGGAGTCGCTCGCAATAAATGCTTTCCAGTCCCAGACCTGGCGAAGTCCTCCCTGGGATCCCCTTCCTTGGAACTCCCCCGTTAGCGTATCTACCTCATTCGCTTCTAAACGACCGGTCTGGGAAACCACGGGGAGGGTTAGGCCCAATACCCTTATTATTGAGCCCGCTGAGTTCAACGCATGCCCAAGTTAGCCATAAGCGGGGGGCCCGCAGCGGCGGGGAACCTGGAGAGGTTGATCCCTAGGTGGCCCCTCTTCGACGAAGAGGACATCAAGGCAGTGGTGGAGACGCTTAGGAGCGGTAGGTGGTGCAGGCTCTACCCTGGCTCAGCAGCGGAGAGGTTCGAGAGGTCTTTCGCCTCTTACCACGATGCCAAGCACGGCATAGCCACCTCCAACGGCACAGTCTCCTTAGAGCTCTCCCTCAAGTCCCTGGGGGTGGGTTTCGGGGATGAAGTGATCGTGCCAGCCTACACGTTCATAGCCACCGCCTCCGCGGTAACTGAGGTAGGCGCTGTGCCCGTCTTCGCCGACGTGGACCCGGAGACTGGGAACATCGATCCAAAGACAGTGGAGGAGGTGATCACCGAGAGGACTAAGGCGGTGATCGCTGTGCACTTCGGCGGTTACCCAGCGGACATGGACGCGTTGACCGCCTTAGCCAAGAAGCACGGCCTGCACCTGGTGGAGGACGCTGCCCACGCCCATGGGACGGAGTGGAGGGGGAGGAAGGTGGGGGCAATAGGGGATTTCGGGTCCTTCTCGTTCCAGGAGAGCAAGCCCCTGACCGCGGGGGAGGGAGGGATCGTGATCACCAACGACGATCAGCTAGCGGAGAGGGCCAGGCTGATCCACAACATAGGCAGGGTGCTGGGGAAGCCGGGTTACATACATTACGTCCTCAGCTCCAACTACAGGCTCAGCGAGATCCAGGCAGCGCTCCTCCTATCCAGGCTCAAGAAACTCCCAGAGGAGGTGGAAGTGAAGCATAGGAACGGCAAGTTCCTGGCTGAGGCATTGAGGAAGGTGGGAGTAGCTGTGCCCGTGAGGGAGGATGAGAGGATAACCAAGAGGGGTTACTACTACTTCGTCCTCCTCTATAGGGAAGAGGAAATGGATAGAGTACCCAAGGAGGTCTTCGTGGAGGCCCTCAGGAGGGAAGGGGTCCCCGCTGAGGTCTCATACGGTCCTCCCCTATATAGGCAACCTGCATTCAGGAAGGAGAACCTCAAGGGGGTCTTCCCACCCAACGTCAAGGTGCCTGATTATGAGTCCCTGAACCTCAGGGGGGCTGAGGAGTTCGCCAAGAGGGAAATAGTGTTACCCCACTACCTCCTCCTAGGGCCAAGGGAGGCGCTGGACCTTGTGGTGGAGGCCTTCGAGAAGCTCAAGGAGAATACCTCCGAACTCCTGGAGATCTCCAAGAGGGCTCGCTTCACCTCCTCCGATCCCGGAGCCTCCTCTAGGTGATCCGATGTCCCGCGACAAAATGATTAAGGCATATGTAGGGAAGATCAAGCACGACCCTGAGTCCCTGCGGATCATGGAGGAGGCCAAAAGGGTACTGGCCTTCTCCCCACATCCGGACGACGTGGAGATCGCTGCCGGCGCTTTCCTGGCCTCGGCGGTGAGTAGGGGGGCTGAGGTGAGGGTGGTGGTAGTGAGCGACGACAGGATGAGTGTGGGATCTTTGGATCCTCACGATGACGAGGTGATCTCCCTGAGGAGGGCTGAGGAGATGGAGGCAATGGGGGAGCTCGAAGTGAGGGACGTGCAGTTCCTCAACTACGTGGATTCCCAGGTCCCTGAACCCAGGGTGATCAGGGAGGACTTCATAAGGATAACCAGGTCTTACGCCCCGGACCTGGTGATCACGTTAGACCCCTACTTGCCCTATGAGGCCCACCCAGATCACGTCAACACTGGGTTAGCAGCGATGCAGGCAGTCCTCTTCCACAGTCTGCCGAGGATCGTGAGGGACGTGAGGCCAGTTTCCCAGCAGCCCAACCTGGCCCTGGGCGCCACCTTGAGGCCGAACGTTGCACTGTGCGTTGATCCCTTCATGGAGAAGAAACTGAGGGCAGTGAGGGCCCACAGGTCCCAGTTCGGCGAAGACATCCTGGAGTTGATCACGGCCATATCCTCGGCGGTGGGGGGAATAGTGGGCTGTAGATTCGGTGAGGCCTTCAGGGTCATGAGGCCCTGGGAAATACACGTGAACCTGTTGGCAGACCTTTAGCCTTCACGCCTCCTCCGGTTCCTCGTACCACTTCATCCTCTCCCCTATTAAAGCCCTCATCCTCCACTTGACTGACTTCGGCGCCCTCTCCACTTCCCCCCTGAGTTCCCTCACTTTCCTCTCCACTTCCCCCCTGAGTTCCCTCAGGTCCTCCAAGGAATCCACGTAGTTCACTAGCCTGTCCAAATTCACGGTTAAGGTCCTGTAGAGCCCCCAGTCCTCCCCAGTGAGCTTAGCGATCCACCTCAAGTCCACTTCCTCTCCTGAGTCCCTGGAGGAGAGTTTGAACTTCAGGAAAATTGCCACCAAATCCCTCAGGTCCCTCTCCGTGATCTGCCAGATCTGGAGCTTGGTTAGCAGGAGATCACTGGGGGGAATGGTGGGTTCGAAGACCCTCAACCTCTCCTTTAGGGGTAGAGTGTGGCTCTCCCTGAAGGCATCGAGGAAGACGTCTACCTTGATCCCGCTGGGGTCTAGGAACCTGAGTCTCTCGTGACCGTGAAGGGCGTTAAACCTCCTGTCCCCTTGTAGCCCTAGATCGGAGAAGAGCTTGGACAACCTGTCCGACTCCTTGGACAGCGAGATCAAATCCACGTCCTTGGGACTTCGGGCAAGGGAAGGTAGTCTAGTGTAGACCTCTTTGACCAGGAGGTAGACCGCCACCCCTCCCAACAACCTGGCTGTGATCCCTTTCTCCCTGCAGGCCTCGATCAACTTCACACCCAACTGTACCGTGGATGGGGGCTCCATGGGTTAATCCACCCTATGGAAGATAAAAACTTACCCACAAGGGGTCGGACCTTCATTGAGGTTTCACGGCCGCATCACCTATCTCATTCCTCGGCCCCCATGCCTGGGTTGGGAGTTGACTCCCTGCCACGACGTGAGGATCCTCACCTAACCTGCCCTCTCCCTCACATCGCTCCTCGGGCTCACGGTGGGATTCCCTTCTACACCTGATGTAAGCGGAAATCCATATTGCTACACCCACGTCGTTGGGAATGTCGAATGACATGAAATTCAGGCTCATCGGAAACTGTTGGCAACGGCTAACTGAGTCTTTCACCCTTGAGCTGGACCCTGGCCTGGAACTCGGCAGAACCCTTGACGTCCCTCTCGTAGTAAATGTATGGCACCTTCTCCTCCCTCCCCCTATAGCCCTCTCTCACTACCTCGTTCGCCCCCTCTGGGAGGACCAGGAGGTAGCTGAACCCACCCAGGGAGAACTGGTGCTTCCCCCTCCCCAGGTCCCTGTGGGAACCCCTGCAGTGGATGTTGAACCTGAACCTCCCTTCCCCAGTCACGACATCCCTGATGTCTAACACACCCTCTCCAGGCCTCAGGCTCAGCTCCCTCCTCACCTCTGCTCCCCGGTCGATCCTAGAGACGAAGACAGCCCTCACCTCTTGGGCTGAAGTCCTCAAGTCCAGGAGCTCACCCCTTGAGTATTCGTCGTGGTCCTCCTCTCCCCTGGTCACGGTGTTATGTGCTATACTCCGCCTGCTCCAGGTCCAGTGCAGGGGGTTGTAGTACCCAGCAACTCCAGCGTCCACCACCAGGGGTTGGCCGAGGTAGTGTAGCTCGAAGTTCAGCCTGTCCGCGTGGCCGTGCCATCCCCCCTGGGGTCCGAAGTCCAGGATGAGGTAGAGTGAGTCCTCAGCCTCTGAGTCCCTATACACGAAGCGTCCGCTCTGTGGGAAAACACTCACCCTCTCCCTGACCCAATGGGTTCCCCGTTCAGGCCTCAGGTTTCCCTGGAGTGCTATGAGCGCAGTGAGAGGCCAGTTGGGGAGAGGGGAAAGCCTGGAGAGCCTGTGGGCCGCGTAGGCGAATCGCGGATCGCCGTACCTCAAGCTGGCTATGAAGAAGATGTCCGGAGGGGGTGAGGACTCCCCAGCGTCCTCCATTGCCGGGGTTCTGTCTGAGGGGGTGAGGACTCCCCAAAGCCATTTCAGGGCTTTGACGATCACCGCCTCTCCCCCAGCGTTGAACGAGTATAGGTCCTCCAGGCCCAGCACCCTGCTCAGCTCTGCTAGCCTGATCAAGTGGCTCAGAGTGACGGTGTGGTATGAGGCAGAGAGTTCGGGCCAAGCCCCATCCTCGAGGAATGTGGAGAGGGAGATCCTGGCCACGTTGAGGGCCCTCTCAACGTCCTGTTCATAACCCTGGTACCTAAGCTTCCCCGCCAGTGCCAGTAACCCCGCGGCCTCCCCCAACTCCCAGTTCCCGGTCCATGCGTTGGTGATCTCCTCCACCTCCTTTGCAACCCAGCGGAACGCCCTATATGTCCTCGAGACCAAATCCTCCCCAAGCTGATCCTCCACCAAGTCCAGGGCTAGGACGTAGTCGGAGAACCTGTCAGCTCCCGCTCCACCATGAAGAGCCCTGTAGTAAGTGGCGAACTCCTCCCTCTCCACCAGGTCGCAGAAGAGGCGGAACCACGTTTTCATCGCGTCCAGGTAGTCCAGAGAGCCATAGACCTTGAATCCAAGCGCCAGATCCAAGGGGGAGATCTCCTGGATCGCCTTGATCCCTAGGGCTTTAGAGATCTCCTGGATCCCCCTTCGTTTGAGGTAGTCCCTGAGGAGTTGCAGTGTAGCCTCGTCCAGGAGGGAGGGTAGTGCGAACAACTTCGCTGGCCTGAAGGAGTAGTCCCTGGCTAAGGAGTAAATGTGAGAGGAGGCCTCCCTGTCCAGGTAGTCGGATTCCACTGCAGGGTTATCCTCTACATACCTGGCTACGAGATCCCTCAGCCCTGCGCCAACGCTCCTGAGGGCCATCATGACGTCTGGATTCACGCTGATCGCCCTCCTGACCTCTTCCCCCAGGACCCTCAGGCTCAAGTATGGGACCTCGTAGAGCTCCCTCTCGAAGCTCCACTCCATTTCCCTGGAAGTGCGCAGTTTCACCTCCGTTGGGGTCAGTGGACTCACGGCGATCTCCTCTGGGGAGAACTCCAGGTTCAAGGTCCTGACCCCCTCCTTTACCCTGTCTATGTTGTATCCCCTCTTACCTATGCTCTGCATTCCCCTCCTCATTATCATCTCCCCCTCCACTCTACCCTCTCCCTTCACCAATGGGTAGATCCTCAAGACTCCCTCCATCCTCTCCCCTGGGAGGACTACTGAGGGGACCTCCACCCCGATCAAAAACCTCTCCCCCACGTGGTCAACCCTCCCCAGTCCGTGGAAGGGGAGTAGTTGGAACTCCAGTGAGACTTCCTCCCCTGGTTTGAGGTGGGCCTCGGGGATCGCCAGGTTCACCTCCACGTCGAAGAACTGATCCTCAACTGCACCGTAACAGCCCCTGCTGATGCACCTTATGGCAAGTCCCTCCCTCTTCGCCTTATCCACCAAGGCTATCCACTTAAGCTCCGGGAACCACCTCGTCCTGTAGGAGTGTTTCCTGAAGGGGAAACCCCTCGCTGTGCCTGGGGTGGCCACATTGGAGAAAGTACCCCAGGACTCCCCGAAGCCGAAGCTCACGTAGTACCTGCACGCGTGAGATGCCCCCTCAACCCCTGGATCCCCCCAGAAGCCTCCCCTGGAGCAGGCCGAGTAGATGGCCACCCTAACCCTGACTTCCCTGGGCTCGGGGTTGGAGTTCCTGGCCTTGACCGCGTAGAGGACTCTCGGTCCCTCCACCTTGACCCTCTTCTCCACCTCCACCCCATCCTGCGAACACAGGAACTTGCCCTCCCCCACCTCCCTCCACTGGGGGCACTGAAAGGGTTCGATCTCCGCTATTCCCATTCCCGTCCTCCTCAACTCCAGTTCGGGCCTCCTGGAGAGTAAGTGCTCGGAACCTGTGATCAAGTCCTTCAGTCCCACTACGTTCCCAGTCCCCTCGTCCACCTTCACTTCCACGAGCTCGTTTGAGAGAATCCTCAAACTCTCCCCTCCCCCGGATCGCTTGTGTGCTTAAAAGCTCCTACTCCCACTCCACCCATGCTCTCCGCCTCGAAAGTCTCCGTCAGGGACGCCCACGTCCACCTATTCCTCAACGAGGAGTTGAACGTCAACCTCCTGCGCCTCGCCAGGTCCCTGAACGTGGAGAGGTTATACTCCAGCATTTACCCCTTCGACCTGGGGGATCTGAACCCCAAACCCGAGGAAGTGAGGAAAGGTAACACCAGGGTAGCTGAGATCGCCGAGGAGAACAGGGAGGTGGTGGGGCTGGCCTTCGTGAACCCACTCAACCCGGAGGACCTTAGGGAAGCTGAGAGGCTCCTCAGGTCCGGCTTCAGGGGGATAGGGGAGGTCTACAGGTCGGTGAGGCCGAGGGGGAGGATCATGGCACCGATCATGGAGCTAGCCCAGAGCTTCGACGTTCCCGTGTTGATCCACGTGGCCCACAGGCTCTACCCTCGAGATAGGCCCAGGGAGGGAACGCCGGCGGACGTAGCTTCCCTGGCCAGGAAGTGGCCCAGGGTGAAGGTGATCATGGCCCACATCTCGGGCGGAGGGGATTGGGAGAACGCACTGGAGGAGGTCAGGCTGATCCCTAACGTCTACCTGGACCTGGGTGGATCGGTCTGTGACAGTCACATAGTGGAGAGGAGCGTTGAGGCCCTGGGCGCGGACAGGGTGCTCTTTGGGAGCGACGACCTCCTCCCCCAGGCCTTGGCCAGGCTCGAGGAGGCCCAGCTGGACCAGGAAGTGAAGGTGAGGATATACAGGGAGAACGCGATCAGGGTGTTCGGGGATTGAGCGCAGGGAGGCAACTTCAGGGCAGGTTGAGAGATCCCCTGAGCTTCTCAGGGGTCTACCCCTTTAGGAGACTAGGGGGGCAGCTCAGGGAGACGTGCAGGAAGTTGAGGGAGTTTGGGTTCCAGGAGACCCACGCCCTGGGCTTCGGCTCCCTCTTCTACAGGGACGTGTGGGAGGGAAACAGGGAAGTATTGAGGGAAATAGAGGGAGTTCGGTGCGGGATCGGGCTCAACCCCCTGGCCGGGGTCAACCCCCTTTACTCGGGGGACAGGGTGATCAGGGCCGAGCTCCAGGACTCTGGTTTCAGGGCTGCGGTACTGGCCCCTCAGTATCACGGCTTCAGGCCTCAATCCCCGCGGAGTCTGAGGGTCTTGGCCCTTTTGGAGGAACTGGGGTTCCCCATAGTCCTGTTGGACTCCTTGGAGGACCCCAGGGAGTGGCACAGGGCCTACCTCTTTAAGTACTCCGTGAGGGTGGAGGACCTGAGGGACTTCCTGAGGCAGTTGAGGCTCAGGGACTTCAAGGGGAAGCTCCTGTTGGCCCTCCCCAGGTTCCAGCTGATCAAGGACAATGCGGACCTCCTCAGGGCCCTGGAGGTCTACGTGGACGTTTCCCACGATAGTGTCCTGGGTCCCCCCTACGACCAGGTGAAGTGGGTAGTGGAGAACCTGGGGGAGGAGGCTGTGGTGCTTTCCTCCAGGTCTCCCATGGCCTACATAAGTGCTTTAATGGCCAAGGTCCTCCACTCAGGGATCGGGGAGGAGGCCAAGCTCAAGGTACTCTCCAGGAACGTGAGGAAGTTTTACGGGGGAGGGAGTTAAGGGCCTGGTTCAAAGCGGGGACCTCTTCCGCTTTCAGGCCTCGGAGACCACTTCCACTGCTTTCTCAGCCAAAGCGGGCTCAGCGTCCTCCGTGACCCTGCTCCACCTGGCGAAGGTGGCCTCGTAGCTCCCTATCCTGAACGCCTCTTTCACCGGGATGTATCCAGGGTAATCGTTGGAGTAACCCACAACCATGGAGACCCTGTAACCCATCCTCTTCATCCCCTCCTTGATCCTCATCCCTGTCTCCACGAAGGGTTCCCCGGGCAAGAAGGCGATCGCCAGATCCCTGCCCAACCTGAGGGCCTGAACCAGGATCTCGGCCTCACCCCAGTTCAGCCTCTTGGAGATCTCATAGGCCTCATCAGCGTAGAGCAGGGAGCGTAGCCTTTCGTCCCACTTCTCCAGGAGTCCAGCCTCCTTGGACAGTATTTCCCTAGCCCTCTCCAGGGCCTCGGAGTAAGCCCTCCTGGCCTCTTCCAAGGGGGGAGCAAGCCTCAGTTTGACCCTCAGTTCGCCCCTGGAGATCCCTAGGTCCTTAGGTTCCACCTGGTGCAGGGTTGCGCTCTCAATGGAGGAGAGGAGCCTTTCGCCCATGTGGACCATGAAATCCCTCCCCTTCTTCAAGGGATCTATGTCCCCCGCTGCTCCCGTGAGGAAGAGGACCTCAAGGCCTCGAGTTAAGGCCTCCGAGGCTAAGGCCCCTGGGTAGTCCGCGGAGAACCCAAGGTCGGTGTTGCAGACAGGGTGGCATGGATAACTGGTGAGGGCGACCCTGAGCTTTCCTCCGGAGAAAAGGACTAAGGGTAACTCCTCGTCCACCTGACCCCCCTTGAACGTCCTGTTCCTACACACTCCCACGCATTTCGTCTCGCCCATCCTCACCCTCACTTCCTCAGACTCTCGTCCTTCCTCAAGGGCCCCCCTCATCCTGTTGAGGCAGGACTGGAACCAACCCCTGAACGCCTTGATCTCCTCATCGCTGTAGGGGAAGGTGTTGGGCCACATGGGGATGATCACCTCAGGGGAGGAGTGGGTATGGGTGGCGGAGACGATCACGTTATCCTCCCCTATCTTGAGCGCGGACGAGATCTCCCTCCTCAAGGCCTCGGCCTCCTCCCTGTATATACCCAGGAAGTCAAGCTGCGTTAAGACCACCACCTCCCCAGAGGAGGAGGTGAGGGAGAGGATCCTCGCGAAAAGCGGGTCGTGGACCCCTGTTGATGATCTCCCCATCCTGTGGGCGTAACCGCCCAACCTAAGTCCCAAGGGTGGAGTGATGTCCACCTTGACGAAAGACGCCTCCAACTTACCTCAACCGTATTTCGCGCCGGAGATTAAAACCTTCCCTTCCTTAGCCTCAGTGGCAGGGTACCCTGGATCGCCATGTGGAGGAGCCAGACGGAGGTGCTTCCGATGTAGTACCTGAGCCCCACTGACTTCCCCTCCACGGCGTCTATTCTCGAGGACTGGTCCCAGGGGTTCAGCGAGGATATAGTCTCCCACTCCCTCTGGGCCACCTCTATGGCCTCCCCCCTCATTCCCTTCAGGTACATGTGGGCTGCCACAGCGAACGTGACCCGGGGCCAACAGGACCTAGTCTGCCCCGTGGACAGATCCACGGAACCATCGGGCCTCACCGCGTTAGTCAGGCAGTATCTTGAGGACCGGAAGTTGAGTTCGTATATGGAGCGTAAAGTCCTCAAAGTCTTGTCCTCCTCTACCACTGGGCTGAGTCCGAGCGCGTCGCACCAGAACTGCCCCAGGATTTGACTGTTGAGGCACGAGTCGTTAACCTCCTCCCCCTTCCTCCACATGGAGAAATACCTACCGTTCCATAGGCCGTTCAAGGCCTCCATCCCCCTGTTCAGGCACTCCTGGAATTTGGGTTCAAGCCTCACCCCTAACTCCTCTGAGGACTGGAGTAGAGCTCTGAGGGAGGCCAGGAACATGGTGCCTACGTAGGGGGAGAGGCCATACATGTGGGTCCCGTCGTAGGAGTTATCGAACCCTCCCCTGGAGTCCGGGATGCAGTCCCCGTCCAGGTCCCTCGACATTAACCACTCCACCACCTCCTTCGTCTTCCCGAAGTTCCTGGAGAGGAATTCCCTATCCCCAGTCCAAAGATAGTCCCTGTATATCATGAGCACCCATGTGCTCCCTAGGTCAGTCCAGGAGTAGGGGTGGGAGGCGCCGAATATGGGGTCCTCAATGCTCTCCTCTCCCCAATCGTGGGGGATCTCGCCGCCCGCAGCCAGTTCCCCGAATTTCTCGTCGACCCTCTTGACCAAGTCCGGGAAGAGGTTCAGGAGGGTGAAGGAGAGGCCATCCCACGTCATGGAACCTATGGTGTTCATGAGGGGGGCAACGAAGGGTGTCTCATAGACCGCGAACCTCCCGTCCTTGGTGAACCAGGAGTTGTTGGGGAGGACGTAGAGGCTGTCAAGCATGGCTTCCTCCATCCACCCCCCTCCCTGAAAGCGGGGGTAGAGTCTCTCCCGATTGGCCAACCCATACTCAGCCACATCCAAGGCCGAGCTGAACCAGTTCTCGTAGTAATGCCCGTATGGGTAACGGTGGGGCCTCCCATTGAAGTACCAGGCCAGGACGAAGGTGGACTCCCCCTTCACTTCCTTCCACACCACTCCAGCGATCTGCTCCCTAGCGAACTTGGGGATGGTGAAGCGCCTGGGGGAGTTCACTACTTTGCCTGAGGCTATTTCCCGGAAGATGGAGACGTCCTCAGTCATCCCCCTGGAACCAGGGACCCAAAACCTATAGGAGGTGGAGGAGCACCCCTGACACCCCAGGAACACCTGTCCATAAGCAGGATCCCACTGGAGGGATCTCTCGTTATACATCAACACTCCCCCCAAGGTTCCGTCCAAGGCGTAGTTAGCCCTTCCAGCCCTGAGCGATCCCACCAGGTTGGGAAAGGAGATCGCTACCTTCCCCTCACCCCTGACCCTAATGAAGACCAGCGGCAAGGAGGAGTCCTTGAGGGATCCTGGGACCAAAGGGGAGTAGACCTCTACTTCATCCACGGGTAGACCGGGGAAGGAGTACTTGACCCTGGGGAAGAGGGCCTCAACTACCACCTCCCTCACGCTCCTCGCGGGCGGAGGCTCCTCGACCCACTTGAAGGGGTTCAACTGGAGGAAGAGAGGTTCGCCCTCAGCCAGGACCACGTGGAATCCGTTTACGTTCCTGAGGGGAAAGGTCCAGTTATTCATTATGGTTAACTCCCCCAAGGTCAGGTCAGGGAGGAACTCCAGCTTACCCGTCCCAAGCCCTCCCAGGGGGAGACCTCGCTCCGAAGTGAGTCCCATCACTCAACCTCCACGCGAGCTAAGTTTGGGAAAGGTATAAAAAAGGATTCACCTTCTCCTTGCCAGGAAGTAGACGATCAGTCCCACCACCACCGCGATAACTACGACGATCGCAGCGACGATTGGGACACTCAATCCGCTGCTGCTCACCGATGTGAGGATAGAGGTCAAGACTGAGGTCACAGAGGATACTGAAGTTGAGACTGCAGTAGTCGTGACTGTGGTGGCAGAGGTCGTGGTGGAGATCGAGGTGGTGGTTGCTGTAGTTGTGGTCACACTGGTTGCTGTAGTTGTGGTGGTCGTGGTCACCGTAGAGGGCATCTGGGTGGTCGAGGTGGTGCTGGTGGAGGTCGAGGTAGCTGGCGAGATCATACCCTCTAATAGTAAGGTCTGTATTAGTCCTGTGTTAGCTATTCCGTAGAGCGCCTGCGTCCACACCCAGGAGTCGTTGGAGGGCACGGAGACCTGTTGGGTGTTGATAATGACCTCGATCCCCTGTTCCACGAGGGAAATGGAGGGGGCCATATACTGGTTCATATAGTATGATATCTCCTGGTTCGCTTGGATCATCTGCTGGAGTGAAGCTGGACTCCTGGTCTCAAGGAAGAGGTGGTGCAGGTCTACCACAGTCCCGTTGGGCAGAGTTATGTTGAGGTTCCACTGGCTGACGTTCCACGGATAGCCACCGAAGTAACTCAGGGGCAGACCCCAGTCGAAGGTCCCGTATATGGAGACCGAGCCTCCCCACGCGTCTAGCCAGAACAGATCGTAGCCCTGTCCTGTTTGCCAGGCGTTGTGAACTGCGTTGATATTAGGGAATATGGTTAGACTGGTGGTTATTCCGAAGTTGGCCAACTCGCTCTGTATAGCCTGCAGTATGGCTTGCTGGTCCGGACTGGGGGTCCCGCTCACCCCGATCACTAGGGAGAACTGGGTGCCGTTTGGCGTATACCAAAGCCCGTTCTTGAACGTGAACCCCACGCTGGTTAGGAGCTGCGCTGCCTTGGTAGTGTTAGTGGGGTAGGGGTTCAGGGAGTTGAGGTAGGTCGAGGAGTTCCTCAGCTGCGAGAGGTATGGGAAATCTGGGATCTCGTTGGGTATGGGAATGGGGGAATATATGTTACCTCCCACGATCGCCAGAGCGGTCCTGTTCAAGACGTAAGCTATGGCCTGCCTCACTTGCACTAACTTCAACCATGGGTTCTTGAAGTTGAAGTATAGGCCCTTGTCAAAGGGTGCATTTACCACTAGCAACTTCATGTAGGGTGGTAGCTGGCTGAAGTAGGCTGGAGGCAAAGTCACTAGACCTCCCCAGTCCATGCTCACTTTCCCAGAGATTATGTTCTGTGCAGCCACCTGTGGACTCCCAGCCTGATAGAGGACCACCTGGCTGAAGGGTATCCTAGAGGCTGCAAAGTAATATGGGTTCTTACTCATGACGAAGGCGCTGGGCGTTATTTGGGTTATGTAGAAGGGTCCACTGTATGGGTAATTTGAGGCGTCCAAGCGGTAGCTCTTGATGAGGTTTATGAAGTGGGTCCTGAGCGCATTGGCCTCAGGTCCACCCTTCTGTATAACGCTGAAGTTCCCCGCTATTTGCTCTATTACCGGCTTCCACCCTGAGTTATAGGGTATGATCAAGGCCACATTCCCTATACCCAGGACGTTCATGAGGGAGAAGGAGGGGGGTAAGGGCGAGAAAGTCCCTGGAGGATTGGAGATCACGACCGTGTAGTTGTTGATCACGGTTATGTTGGCGTAGGGAGGAGAGGAGAACATGTCGAGCCAAAGGCTCGTGGCGTAGTAGTCCCAAGCGGTGATGGGCTGTCCGTTACTCCACCCAGAGTCGTTCCTAAAGACTATGGTGACATTCACGGTCTGGTTCCTCCAGACCTGCTGCCAGTTGGCTGGGGTTATGTTCCAGGACTTTATGAAGATGGGGATTATGTTGTGTGTCGGGCTACTCACGTTGAGGACCGCGGTGTAACCGTAGAGGATACCATACATACTTCCACCAAGTCCTCCAGCATAGATGTTAGGGTTATACGTGGAAAGGGAAGTCACAGGAGGACTGATCACCTGCGTTAGGTAGAGCACGTCGTTCCCCTGCGCAGTTCCCAGTGTTGGTAGAAAGGCCAGAGACCCTATTATTGAGGATAAAAACAGAAGGGCTGCTAGTCCTATTAACTTCTGTCTTGCAGACATTTGGATGTATGCAATCAGCTAATTATAAAAATTTTTCCCTAACGGATTTTAATGGAAGTCCCGATCAAGGTCCTCACGTCAAGCGTGGGCTCTCCGCCTGCTCCTCAGCCTTCTCGTCCCTTTGGACCTATGCGTGAGCGTGAGGGCTGCAATCCCCGTCACTAAGCTCAGGGCTGACAAAGCGTAGGTGAGGGGGGAGAACCAGTCGTTGTATACAATAGCCTCTATGTGTACCCTGGCGATCTCATCCTTGGACTCCAGGACTAGGCTAACGTCGCCCTTGAAGGTACCCTTGATTGCCATGGACTTGGAGAAACTACCGTTGTATGGACCCAGGGTTATGGAGACGCTATTTCCGTATGGTTCCAGGAGGAGGACTATGGGGGATGAGGCGTTACCCCTAATTTCAATGGTATCACCCGTTCTGGCCTTCAGAGTCAAGGTGTAGCCGCTGTAGGGTGAAAGGATCAAGCTCTGGGCCGCTGAGGAGACTTGGGCGTGGGAGAAAAAGAGAGTCGTTCCCACCCCGATGATGCCTAGAACAGTGAGGATCCAGGCTAAGCCTTCAGTCCGCCTCAGCCTTACCACCGTAGAGGTAACATGCCACCCTGTGGGCGCTTGAGACCTGCTTGAGTTCAGGATCGCCCCGCTTGCACACAGACATGGCGAACTTACACACACTAACGTATGGGCAGATCCTGTCGATCTGGGGACCCTGAGGGACATCTATCTCCTCCAACCCTACCTCCTGCTCTGAGCCCAGGGCAGTTATGTCTGGAACTGCCTTGATCAGGGTGGAGGTGTAGGGATGGAGAGGGGTACTCACAAGCTCCTCCACAGGGGAGACCTCGATTATTTTGCCTCTATACATTACAACTCCCTCCACGCTCCCCATGAGGTCCGCGAAGTATCTGGCGATGGCCAGGTCGTGGGTAATCATGATCACGGCGATCCCCAGCTTCCTACTGATCTCAGCCAATGTGGTCAAGATCCCGATCCTCATGCTCGCGTCTATCATGGTAACAGGCTCGTCGGCCACTAGGACCTTTGGGTCCACCGAGAGGGCTCTGGCTATGTTGACCCTCTGCCTCTGCCCCCCTGAGAGTTGGTGGGGATATTTGGAGAGGAAAGACTCAGGCGGGGTGAGCCTCACTAGAGAGAGGAGCCTTGAGGCCTCTTCCCTGATCTCCCTCCCCTTAAGGCCTTTCCACTTCTTAAGGGGCGGGCTGAGTTGGTCCAGGATCGTCTTGTTGGGGCTCAGGGAACCGTATGGATCCTGGGGGACCAGTTGAACCAGCCTCCTGAACTCCTTGAATGCGTCCCTCTCCCTCCATAGATCCTTCCCCTTGAATAAAACCCTTCCCGAAGAGGGTCTCTGCACCCCCACTATGACCCTTCCCAAAGTGGTCTTCCCTGCCCCACTCTCCCCCACCACTACGAGCCCCTTTCCCTCCCAGACGTCCAAGCTCGCCTCCCTAAGCGCCTCCACCTTAAGCTTCTTGGTGAGGCCCCTCGACTCCTCAAAGCTTACCGTTACCCTCTCGAGCCTAATCAGAGGCTGTGACAAAGCACCTCACTCTCCTATCCCTCTTTTGGAAGAGGGGAGGTAATTCCTCAGCGCACCTGCTCACGGCTATCTTGCACCTGGGAAGGAAAGGACAACCCCTGTAGTCCCCGATCACCCACTCCGGCACTTCAACCCTCTCGATCTTGCCCCTGAGCGAGGGAACGGAGGATATGAGGAGCCTAGTATAGGGGTGGAGCGGGGATCTAACTATCCACTCAGTTCCGCCCTCCTCAACGATCAGGCCCATATACATGACGGAGAGTCTATTAGCCACAGCCGCCACCACCGCTATATCGTGGGTTATGAAGATCACGGTGACGTTAAGCTCCCTGTTCACCCTCCTGACGATCTCCATTACCAGTTTCTGGTTGACCACGTCCAAGGCGCTCGTGGGTTCGTCCAGGATCAGGAGTTTGGGCCTCAGGAGGAGACTGAGGGCAATCACTACCCTCTGCTTCATCCCCCCAGAGAGTTGATGTGGGTAGAGCTTCAGGGTCCTCTCAGGGTCCAACCTCACGGTCTTGAGCAACTCAAACGCTCTCCTGGTGACCTCCTCCCTGTCGGTCAAACCGTGACTCAACGCAGTTTCGTAGAAGTGATCCATGATTGTCTCCACTGGATTCAAGGCGTTCTGGCTCGCCTGAGGCACCAGGGCGATCTCCGTCCAAAGAACTCTCTTGAACTCCTCCTGGGGCATAAAGAGTAAATCCCTCCCCTGGTAGATCACCTTCCCCTGCACGATCTCCCCTGGGGGCTTTATCATTCGCAGTATGGCCGAGGCCAAGGTGCTCTTCCCCGATCCGCTCTCCCCTATGACGCCCAAGATCTCCCCACTCCTCACAGAGAGCGAGATGGACCTTAGGGCCCTCACCACCGTTTTCTCAACCCTATAGTTCACTGACAGGTCCTCTACTCTGAGGAGATCCTCCATGGCGTCCTATGGGTTGACATAGAATAAAAACTTACACTATGGCTTTCAGTATCAGCTTTGTATACAATTGAGGTATAAGAAAAGTTTATACCCGAGGCTGAATACCTGAATTTATGAAGTTCATGGATTACTTCAGGCTGATCTGGGGCAACAGGAAGGCTAGGGTCGGAGTAATAATTCTCATGTTCTTCGTCCTCATGGGGATCGTTGGACCTCTGGTCGTCCCTCCACCCACGAAGACCATCATAAGCAGGACCTTCATCCTCCACCCCCCAATACTTTCCAATCCTTACTACTGGTTCGGGACCAATGCCGTGGGAGGAAGTACATTGGCTCAGATCGTCTATGGTACCCCATCGATCCTCCAAGTGGTCTTCCTCGCTGGACTGATCACCACCGCCGTGGGGATCCTGGTGGGGATCACCGCGGGGTTCGTTGGGGGGACTACGGACCTCCTCCTCATGGGTGCCACAGACGTGGCCTTGAACATCCCGAGCCTCGTGTTAACCTTGGTGGTGGCTAGCCTCATTAAGAACGCTGATCCTTTAACCTTGGCTGGAATACTGAGCCTCACTAGCTGGGCTGGACTGGCGAGGGCTGTTAGGTCTCAGGTCCTCTCCCTGAGGTCTCAACCCCACATTGAGATCTTGAAGATCCTTGGGCTAGGGAGGGCTTATGCCATATTCAGGGAGGTGATCCCTAGCCTAGGGTCTTACATAGCGATCCATTACATATTCAACGTGGAGGGGGCGGTTTACGCCCTGGTGGGCCTCTACTACCTGGGTATAATCCCCTACAACCCCAACAACTGGGGGTCTATGATAAACGTAGCGCTCTCTGATGGGGCACTCTTCGGGACTAAGGCGATTTGGTTCTTCGTCTTCCCCACCTTAATCATAACCATCTTCATGTCCTCCCTAATATTACTGAGTTACGGTATAGACGAGATCTCCAACCCGAGGTTGAGGGTGAGGGTGTAACTAGGAGGTGAGAGTTCCAATGAACTGGAAGTGGCTCATTAAGAGGATCGCCTTAGCGGTAGCAACCCTAATTGTAATAATAATCATAACCTGGGCCCTGCTCGAGTACTCCCCCAACAGCCCTGCCAACTACGTGGAACAACTCATTTCACCCCAGAACTTCGCCACTAACCCGCAAATCTACGTCACCCTGGAGAACTACCTGAACACCCTGAAACCACACGGTAACCCGTTCTTCCAGTCCATGAGCTTCCTCTGGAACGTTCTCCATGGCAACATGGGGGCGTCCATAATATACAGCGTCCCTACTACCCAGCTCATAGCACAGTACCTCCCTTGGACACTCCTGGTAGTTCTCACCTCCAACGTGATCAGCTTCCTCTTGGGCACTAGGTTCGGCCAGAAACTCGCGTATTGGAGGGGCAACAGCAAGGACTCCTTCTTCACCCTCCTCCTGGCCATAATGAGGGCTGTCCCTGTCTACATATACGGAGCCGTCCTGCTCTTCGTCTTAGGTTACGTCCTCAAGGTCTTCCCGGTGACGGGCGGAGCCTACATAGGTAAGCCCGGGTTCAATCCAATCTTCATAGGTAGTGTGCTCTACTACGCTTTCCTCCCCATCCTGACCTTGACCTTGGTCAACTTCGCTGGATGGGTCCTGCAGATGAGGGCGAACACAATAAGCGTGCTGGGAGAGGACTTCGTGAACTACGCCGAGGTCAGGGGGCTCAGGAGGTCCATAGTGGAGAAGAAGTATATAGGCAGGAACTCCATCCTCCCCCTTTACACGAGCCTGATCATAACCATAGCCTTCTCCTTCGGCGGGGTTGTGTTTATAGAACAGACCTTCAGTTACCCCGGCATAGGTTCCCTCCTGGTGTCGTCCATATCCAACAACGATTACCCCGTGGAGATGGGGATCCTGATCATCATAACAGCGGCGGTGATCGTGGGCAACCTCATAGCGGATCTCACTTACTCCTTCCTAGACCCCAGGGTGAAGGTCGGGGAGTGAGTAGGCGGTATGACCCGCCGCCTCAATTTTTTCCTAGGAAAGTTCAAACGTATTTCCTAATGTATGCAATTTGACATACAGGCGGGAACTCACCTCGCTTCCTTGACCCTGTCGAATAGGGGCTCCAGCCTCACTGGTGGAAAAGTCTCCTCAGCCACCACGGAGAAAGTACTTCTGGTCCTCTCCCCCAACCTCTCCACGACCTCCATGTCCTCCTCCAGGACCTCACCTATGACGTTGAACCTCTGGTTGGCCTCCCCGTCCCCCTTAAATATCCAGACTTGGAGATAGTGTGGGTTATCATTGATCACACATACAGCCCCCCTGAACCTCCTGACGATATTCCTTCGCCCTATCCTGTTCTCCCCCGCAGCGATCATCCCAACAGTGGTCTCCTTTATCCTGACGTCCCTGAACTCGGTCCCGAAGACCTTCCTCTCCTCCTCGGTGAGGCCTGGGTAGACGATCACCCTTATCTTGGTCACCTTGGCTGCTTGTCCCACCTCCCTGAGCTCCTCCTCAGTGGGCTCAGGCTCCCCGAGCCATACCCTGTCCACCACTCCCGTGTTGAAGAGGATCGAGGCCGAGGCCCCCACCTCTAACCTCCTCAGGGACTCCACCGTGGTTCGAAGTCCTCCCTTCCTCACCACGAAAGCCGCCACAGGGATTCCCCTTTGGTGGAACTCCCTGGACTTAGCCACCAGGGACTCCAGGGAGATCCCCGTGTAGTCCCATGGGTAGAAGTCGTGGGAGGCCATGAGGGACTCCACGTCCCTAACCCTCTTGAGGAGGGAGTCGAGCAGATCGGTGGGGAAGACGCTGGCGTTAAGCTCCACCTTGAGGCCCAGGTCGTTGTTGGCCATCTCCGCTAACTCATCCAAATTGAACCCCCAGTCCGCCCTTAGGCCCTGGATCCCCAGGTCCTTGAAGACCCTCAAGTCCCTGGGCGAGGCCCCCAGCTGTCTGAAGACGTCAGGGCTTACGTCCACCACGTAGTAGAAACCAAGGCTGGAGAGGACCTTTGAGACCTCCTTCGCCCTTGCTGCCGTCTCCTTGCCTATACCTGACCACACCTCCGAGAAGCCCATCTCCTCGGCCTTGGGTAACAGCTGAAGCTGTTTCGATAGGTAGTCCTGGTTCCAAAGGGTTATCAATAATCCTACTCTTCTCTCCATGGCCTCCCAGTGTAGTCCTAGATTTTAAGGTTTAGTCATATGGGCGATCAGGCTGATTAGGTCTGCCTATCCTTTCTGCTCACTTGGGACGAAAGTATTGGCTCTCAGGATCCTAAGCCTCCGATTTGAGGTCGAGCTCCATGGAGGACCAGGCGGAAGAGTGAGCAGCCCCTATGGGTTCAAGGACTTCATCGTATACACAGTCGGAGATCAGGTCCTCATGCTTGCTTAAAGGCCTGAGGGAGAAATTGAGACAAATTGAACTCACTGCCGCCCTATGGAGGGCCCACTCGAGGTGGGGATTTCCTTTCTCAGCCCTCCTTGCCGTCTTAGCCATAGTACGCCTGCATTACCCACGCAGGCCAATGATGGGGCAGAGACGCACCTAACGAACTAGCTTCAACCGGCCGACTCTGTGAGGCTCACTCGTCCATGACTGTGGTGAATAATAGAGTTGTTAGAGTAGTAGTTAAAAACACTCCTAGGGGCTATCCCCATGGAAGGGGACTTCCACCCTCTTAAACCCATTGAGGTGAACTACCCCGTCCTAACGGATGGGGCTTCCTGCTTCAAAGCCCCACCTTATCCGGCCACGGGTAGAGGGCTCCACAGGCACTGTCGTTCCCACCCTGAGCGCTGATGTAAGCCTACGGTGTCCCAATGTGGGACTGTTGATCGGAGCAGAGGCGTACCACATGGACCCTCGCTTGAACCAAGGCGTCTCGGTGAAGCTTACCCCGTCAGTGAGTGTCACTGATAGAATATTCCAAGAAGTGTATAAGAGTCACAAAGGGGGCTGTCCATCCTCACGGAGGGGGACTTCCGCCCCCTTTGAACCCTCAGATAAGATAAATGTAGCAACATCCTCACCTCCTCCCCACCCTTGAGGGCTATGCTTTCACCCTTTTGTATAGGTTAACCTCACCTCAGAGGCGATCTCATGCGCTTCCCGATCAACCTAAACCTCCCTAACCTAGGGAACACAGGACGTTGAGGAAGTTGCATAGGAGGGAGTGTTCCTCATCCTCCACAGGGAGTCCTCCACCTGGTGAAGGACCAGGTGAATTACCCTCCTTGAGGAGGTCCACTACCCTTACCCGGGCATTTCCAGGGCCTAGACGAGGCAGCTGGAGTCGAGGACGTCCTCCAGACCCTAACTCTCCTCAATCCCATCCCTCACTATGGCTAAGTATCTGTGGATCGAGTGGATTAATTTACCGTAGGGTGTTGTGAGGAAGAGGGGGACAGTGAGGGCCAAGTGGACAGTGAGCACCAGGCCCCCGTAATTAGTAAAGCGAAGGGCGAGGGTCATCAACCCCGTTAGGGAGATCGCCGAGAGGAGGGCGAGGAAGGTCAGGTCGGCCTCAACCATGGCCCTGTCCTCGAGGTCGCGTAAGGAGATAGCCTTGAGGCCTATGAGCCCCGCTGCGCCTAGGCAGATCATGGTTCCGCCCACCGTTCCCAAAACCACTGGGACGCTCAGGAGAGCGAAGGGAGGATCGATCCTGAGGACGTCCTGATATACTGCCCCTGAGAGTGTAGATAGGAAGTCCAGTCCGAAGCCGAAGAACACTAATGCGTGAAGGAACATCCTGCCCAGGTTACCCTCCAACCTCGGGTAAGCGCATCCAGCCCCTCCTCCCCTGAACCAGATGTGTTCCAGGGCCTCGCTCAGGGCCTTCACATGAGCCCTTAAGTTGAACAACTCCGAAAAACCTAAACCCATGGCTCTCCACTGGGAGAGTCCCGAGAGGAGAGCGAAGGCCAAGGCAAAGACGCCTAGGGCTAGGCCGGCCCCGGCCACCAGTGGGTAAGGGAAGACCTGGTAACTGGAGTAAACCCTAGAGTATAGGGCGTCCCACTTCCTTAAGGTAGCCGCGATCCACAGTGTTAGGAACAGGGAGATTGAGGTAATCGCGGCCGTGAAAGCCGCGCTCCGCCTGAACGGGTAGGCCCATTTGGGCCTCGAGCTCCTTTCATAGGCAAGGGTCCTGACCATACTCATTGCCCTAGGGAGGTTGAGGTTGAACTCGTGTGGTGGCGTGAAGGGACACGCTGCGTAACACTGTCTGCAGTCGTGGCAAAGGTTGGCCAGGAAGAGGACGTCTGGGTCCGAGAACTCCCTCCTCCTCTCCATGGCGGGGAAAACAGGGCAGAAGCCCTCGCAGTACCTGCAGGCGTTGCATATGGTGAGGATCCTCCTCACCTCCTCTAATGCGTTAAGCCTCTGTTGCCCGTTCACCCGCTATCACCCCGAACACGGTGCCTATTGTGAGTCCGAATCCAGCTAAGTAGCCCCTCGTCAATATATTCCCCGCCATGACCTCTCCAGCAGCGAAGACGTTCCTGAAGGACCTCCCATCACTCCTCATGACCCTGGCCCTCGAGTCCACCTGTACCCCAGCGTAAGTGAAGGTGATCCCGGGTCTCAGGGGATAGGCGTAGAGAGGCGGATCCCTTAAGGGGAGGGCCCAATGACTCTTAGGGGGTTCCAGTCCAGAGGAGGTGCTGCAGTCGTCAAGCATGGAGGGATCGAAGTGGCACTCCCTGACGTGGGAGTTGAAATCCGAGATCAGTGAGGAGAGCTTCGAGGGATCAAGGCTTAACACCTTCGCTAACTCCTCTATACTATGCGCCTCGTAGGGCTTGAAGAGGGTAGGCAGGAAGAGGTCCTTGACCTTGGAGTCGAAGATCGAGAAGGCGATCTGCCCAGGTTGTTCCGCTATGAGCTTGCCCCATATGGCGTACCTCTTGGGCCAGAGGTCTTCCCCCTCGTCGTAGAACCTCTTGCCCTCAACGTTGACCATGAGGCTGAAGGGCACAGAGTCCACCCTGGTCACTATTCCCCCCTCGAACCTAGGTGACCTTGCGTCAACCGCAATGGCGTGGAACTCCCTAGGGTCCCCCACGGACTTAGCGCCCAAGTGGAGGAGCTCCCCGAGGAGTAAGCCGTCGTTGTGCCTAGTCCCCCTGACCACGAAGTTCCGCGCTGCACTCCCATAGGTTTTGGAGAGCCAGTCCAGGTTTGCCTCGAACCCGCCGGAGGCTATTACGATAGCCCTACCCCTCACCTCAACCTCTGCCCCATTAACCAGAACCCTGGCCTCCCTGAAGTGGTCCTGCTCCATGCGTAGGCCCGTGACCTTAGCCCCGTAGATCACCTTAACTCCGAGGTCCTCCACCCTCTTGTAATAGGTATTCACCAGCTGCTTACCTCCTCCCAGGAAGAAGCCATTGGTCCTGGAGAGGTGGAGTGTCCCCCTTATGGGTCTCTGCCACTTAACGCCATTGGAGTCCATGAACTCCTTCACCTTCCACGACTCCCTAACTGTGAGTTCAGCTAACTCCCTATTTGTCTCCCCCTTAGTCACGCTCAACAGGTCCCTCATGAACTCGTCCTCGTCGTAGGGGCCACTGGTGGCATTGTCCCTATCGTGCGCGTAGCGTATATCCCTCGTATACTTACTGTTCCCTCCTCTCTCCCACTCCTCCCCTCTCTCCAACAATACCACCTTGTGCCCCTGGCGCGCCGCGGAAATGGCAGCGCAGAGGCCAGCGTTCCCTCCACCTGCTATCACAACGTCGAAATCCAGCATGGCCCTTCCCTGAGGGACCTCACTGTCCCACTACTCCCACTTCCTCGAGCCTGACGTCCTTCGTCTCCCTGAGCGTCAGGACCCCCACTAAGGCTATTACCCCGTAGGCGATTATGAGGGCCACCAGGTAGGGCCAGGCGTGCTTAGCTCCTCCCAGGGCCTGGTTCACGTATGTAGCGAGGATCGGGGCTAATCCACCTCCGTAGACCTGGGAGATCTGGTAAGCTGCGTTGACGCCGGAGGCCCTATACTTGGTGGGGAAGTGTTCAGCGAAGAAGGCCGGCTGTGCAGGATATGCCAGCCCCACTGTTAGGCTGAAGAAGGCTATCTGCATCCCAAGGGCCAGCGGGTAGTAGCCCGAGCCTATGGCGAGCACGTATGGGTAAGCCAGTAATACCATGAATATCATTCCTGCGAAGATCACCCACTTCCTCCCTATGTTATCTGACAGGATGCCCCCCAGGAACATAAAGATCATGGCCACTGCCGCCGCAGCGAGGTTAGTAAGGGTGGCCCCCACGGAGCTTATGTGGTTCAAGGTCATGTAGGAGATACCGAAGACCTGACTGAGCCAGAAGGCAGCACCTATGCCTGCGTTGAGCATGGAGAGGTGGAGGATCGTGGTGATCTTCTCCCTCCAAACCCTTGAGGCAGGGTAACTGAGGATCTGACGCTTCTCCTCCACCTCCTTGAAGAGAGGACTCTCCTCTAACCTGAGCCTTATTATCACCCCGACTACGGCAGCGGCGAAGCCTATGTAGAACAAGATCCTCCACCCGTAGCTGTATACCTGAGCTGTGGGGAGAGTTAAACTCACGGCCAGGAACGCCCCTGAGCCCGCTAGGATGCCCAGGGGCAAGGTCTGGCCCACCCAGCTCCCCCAGAAACCCCTCCTTCCCGTCTTCGCGGCCGCCTCCACTAGCCACGTGGCTGCTCCCCCGAACTCTCCACCGAAGGAGAAACCCTGAACCAGCCTAAAGACGGAGAGGAGGACTAGTCCATAACTGCCAATCACAGTGTAAGCTGGAGTGAGGCCCATGCCGAGGGTCCCTAAACCCATGACTATGAGAGCCAGCATCAGGGCGTTCCTCCTCCCTAATTTGTCCCCTACGTGTCCCCATACATATCCTCCCACAGGTCTTATTATGAGGCCTAGACCGTAAATGGACACTGATGTGAACACCGCTTTGGCTAACGAGGTTCCCGGGCCGAAGAAGACGTGGGGCCAGACAAGGGAGGCCACTGTCCCCGTGACTAGGAAGTCGTATTGCTCTATTATACTGCCTATTACTACCCCTAGGGTCAGGAACCCTAAATTGGGTTTCGAAGAGCTCATTGTATAAAAGTTTATGATGGAATAATATAAACTTTACGGTTTATCGGAAACTGTTGACAACGGCTGAGGAGTGAAGTTTGGTTGAGTAATTGCAATGATGGGGGTAAGGGGAAAAGGCCCGCCAAGGGGACGGACAGCCCCTCGTTCAAATACCCTTCTTGATTTGTTATCCAGTGGTGCAGCGACGCCGCTTCCCAGCCCGGTTCAGGAAGTGGGACTGCGGGAGGGGGAACCAGCATTCCCTTCCTACATTCACGGGATCTGGAGGCGTTCAACGATGGTTCCCTTTCAGGTGGTCCTCTGATCCACTGCCCACCAGGTGTAACCCCTCGCAGTGGGAACCATGAACCGCCCTGGAACCAGGGCGGGAAGGAAGTCGATCTGGCATACACTACTGCGCGTAGATCCCCAGAACCCTCCTTCCTACCCATTCCCTCACGATCTCCGATATCTTCCAAATCGCCTCGCCTGAGGGAGAGTGCTTCATGTCCAGGAGGTGGAGTTCGCAGTTCCCTCCTCCCCTCCTTATCTCATCACACATGATCACGCTGTGGTCCTTTATGACTACCTCGTCCTTGGTTCCATGGATCAGTAACACCTCCCTAAGCGATCTTGCGTATTGGAGTGGGGAGAGATCTAGGTCCCTAGGGGGGAGCCTCTGTAGATCCTTGTAGATCCTGTTCTGCGGCGTTCCTTCGGGGAAGGTGGAGAGGTAGTTCATATGCATCCTCCTATTGACTGGGGCGGACACGGCGATCACTGGTTTGCCCTTCAATGCCCCCGCTATTAGAGCTATTAGCCCTCCCCTGGAGTGACCCGCTACCAAGTCGAAGTCGTATTTTAGGGCCCTTTGGACCCCCTCCGTCACCTCAACTTCGAACTCAGGCACTATTACCTCCCCGAAACCACGGAGAGGAGAGGCCAACCACTCGATCTTCTCAGGGGAGGAACCCTTGCCGTGGAGGACTAGGGACTTCATTGACTCTTTAACTCTACCCATGGTATTTATGACTGCCCGTCTCTGAGGAGTTCGGGGACTCGTTGGAGTTCACTGGGGAGAATACCATATTGTCCCTCAAGGAGAAGCACACGCCATGATCATCGCTGACCCACCTACTCCCCATAGGTGGGTAAATATTTCCCTGAATACCTTCTCGCCCCTATCACAAATGGAGAACGAGACGTAAAAACCCAGTGTAGGCGAAGCGAGTGAAGAGTCACCTGTGGAAAGCCCTGGAGTTCCTGCGTAAGTCCACATCTCGTCCACCACCTTGGTGACCATCTTCCCGTCGACGATCCCCTTAGCGTTGTCTCAAAGCTCAACTATTATCGAACTTCCTCTTATCGTAACGTTTGACCCACGTGAACACAATACCTAGGCATACTCCCAGCATCCTTGAGATGGCCCTCACGCTCATGTTTTTGGAGTACATCTTGAGTGCCTCCTCGACCTCCCACTTGGGATGGTGGTGGTAAATGGCATCAGCGAGGAAGTACTTACCGCAGTCCCTGCACAGGAACCTCTGCCTGCCCAAGGGCCTACCACACTTGACCACGTGATGACTGCCGCAGGACGGACAACTCAAGTCCTCCCTAATAACAGGCCTCCTACCTATGGGTAATACTCGTTATACAAAATACAAAAAGCTTAATGGCGACACTATGGATACACTGAACGTGAAAACGAGTCCAGCCCCGCTCTCCACGTCAAGGGTGGATTCAGTTCTGTTTCAATTTCTATAGTTGAGGATAGGGTTCTTGGAGTGGGGAGATCAACTCCTCCCCGTGATCCTCAGGGAGTAGGCGTGTCTGCAGGGTCTCTCCTTGGGCAGGGCACACGTGAGCCCACTCTCACCCCTCTCCCACTGGATCCTCTCGCTCACCCCTAGCATCTTCACCTCTACCACTTCATAGGGGTGGTAGAGCCTCAGGTCTGTGGAGAGGGACTTTACGACAGCCTTCTCCCCGGGCCACTCCAAGAGGATAGCGTAGAGTTCCCTCCCCCTCCTGGTGAATCTGGCGTCCCTACCGGTGAACTGCACCGAACCCTCCTTGAACTCCCCAGCCTGAACCTTAGTTGGACCTTCGCCGTATACCTTCCACGGCCTGGTCCCGTAAATCGCCTCCCCATTCAGGTCGAGCCACTCCCCTATCTCTTCTAGGATTGAGACCTGCTCCTTAGGTATCTCCCCTGAGGAGTCTGGACCAACGTTGAGGAGGAGGTTGCCGTTCTTGCTCACTACGTCCACTAGATCCAAGATCAGCTCCGAGGCTGGCTTATACTGGGGGTCTTGGATGTAACCCCAGGACTTCCTGTCCACGGAGGTGTCAGTCTGCCAGGGCATCTCCCTGATCTCGTCCAGCTTCCCCCTCTCCAGGTCCAGGACCGCAGTCCCCTCCCTGAAGGCGTTATGTTTGTAGTTGATCACCACTCCTCTGCCCCACTCCGCAGCCCTGTTGTAATAATAGGCAGCGAAGACCAGGAGGTAAGGCTCGAAGACCGGAGTCTCGATCCACCAGTCGAAGTAGAAGAGCTGGGGCCTGTATCTGTCGATCAACTCCAGGGCCCTGAGGAGCCAGTCCGTGAGGAAGGTATCGTCTGGGTAAGTGTTCCTGGGCATGGCTGGGCCGTAGAGGGAGTAGTAGGCGGGGTCCCTGACGTCTGACTGGAACTGCCTCCCTCCCTCCATGAACCACCAGTGTTCGGCCCTGTGGTAGGAGACCCCGAAGACCATGCCCTTAGCCCGCACTGCGTTGACGAGCTCCCCGATCACGTCCCTCTTAGGTCCCATCCTGGCCGCGTTCCACTCGTTATACTTACTGTCCCACATGGAGAAGCCATCGTGATGCTCAGCCACCGGAACCACGTATCTGGCCCCTGCCCTGAGGAAAGTGGAGGCCCACCTATCGGGGTCGAATCGCTCAGCCTTGAACATGGGTATGAAGTCCTTGTATCCGAAAGTGGACTGGGGTCCGTATTTCTCCACGTGGTGCTTGAACTCAGGCCTCTCCCTCAGGTACATATTCCTGGGGTACCATTCACTCCCGAAGGCTGGGACGGAGTAGACTCCCCAGTGTATGAAGATCCCGAACTTGGAGTCTTTGAACCAGTCGGGAACCTGATACTTGGAGAGTGAACTCCAGGATGGCTCGAAGGGCCCTGAGGGCCACTCCACTCCGAAATCCCTGAGGGATTTGATTACCTCCCTTGGATCTCTCATGAAATGGGGAGAGTGGAGACAGGAAAAAAGGGTTTTGTCCTAACTATGTTAGCTCTATAGGAGGGTTAACTCTGAGGAGAGGACCTGTAGTAGGAGTTGGGTAGAGACCGGGGGTTTGGCGATAATGGCTATACCGTATCCACCCTTCACTGCCACTAGGGCCCGAATGTGGTTATGCTGGACCACGAAGTATGTGGCATTATCCAGGGTGCCGTTGGAGGTCTCCCATTGGTTCAACGCCGATCTCAGCCCTTGGAATCCCTGATCGAGGGCAGAAGCGTTGGAGGCCTTGAGTTGGAGGAGGGTGAGGACAGTAGAACCGTTGGAGTAGACAGTTAACACTGATCTCTGTAGCCCTAGTTTAGACAGGTTGTAGTGCATATCATCGCCATAGCCAGTGTGGTTTATCAGATCCCGAATGAGAGTGAGGTTGGAGTAGCCAGACGCTACCCTACTGAAACCAGGTACCAAGGGGGAGTTGACGCTGATCTGTGGAAAGCTGAAACCGCTTTTCTCAAGGTTTCCGAAGACCGCCAGGAGCAAGGTGACAGCATACTTGGAGTTCTGGGTCGTTCCATTTATTACTACCCCCGCTGCTGTGTGGTTCTCATAACCCACAGCTACCCCTAGGCCCCTATACGAGCCGTAAGCATACTGCACTCCGGAGGAGGTGTTAGTGGTGAAGTTCAGGAAGAGCACGAGGGCACTCTCCAGCTTCTGGAATGGGGAGGAGGAGTTCAAGTGCGCCAGGACCAGGAAGAGATAGGAAGTGGAGTTGTGGTATAACGCGTTAACCTCAACTTCGCCCAGTTGGTAAAGGTAGGACAGGCCTGAGTAATTAGTAGGCAAAACGGAGGACAGGTTATACACTATACCGCTGAAAGCTAGGCTATACTTGACTCCACCCGTGAGCTGCGACGCTTGTTCCGGAGAGAGGACCTCAGCTGAGGCAATGGAGTACCTGAACTGGGGGTGACGACTGTAAGTGAGGTAGAACAGACCTACGGAGGACAGGGCGATCAGGAGGATCCCCACTAAAGTGAGTGCTAGTCTCATTTGGGCAAGTTGGGTTGATGCAATTTAAAGTTTTGTCAAAAACAACATATTTTCTAGAGGCCCTGGATAATAGTGCTTACCCCTGGCGTAACTTTCCTGTTTTCATCCACTTCCAATACGTCACGGATGTCCCTCTTAATGGTTCACACAGGGTCACCCTCAACTCCTTGGGGTGGGGGGAACCCACTACCCTCCCATCCGACTCCCCAAGCCCCGTGGGCAGAGCCAGTCATCAGTGGGGATAAATAGGAAATTACGGTGATATCGTAAACATAACTCGGAGGGTGTTTAGAAGTGATCAACAGCATTTGAAAGTTACGTAAAAGCACTACAGAAGGAGGGGGTTAAAGGGGCGGAAAGCCTCCATACTTAAGTACTTGTTCTTCCAGGTTCATTTTCAGTGAAGTTAACGACGCCCCTCCACTGCTCGGTTCAGGAAATGGGACTGCGAGAGGGGCACCCGAAATCGCCCTACCTTAATCACATGATGGATCCCCTTCTTCGGGATCCGGACTCAAGTGGGTCGGGCCTCTGAGTCACTGTCTACTAAATGAGGAGTGTAACCCCTCACGGTGGGAACCATGAGCCCCCAAACCCTTCAGAACGGGGAAGAAGTCAGAGTCTCGTGAAAACGCTTTCAATTAGCCCGCTCCTCAATAGGTGAGACCGAGAAGATGCTCCAGATCAGAACTGCTCCTCAACTACGGTCTGGATATTTGGATACTCGAGGTTCAGTGTAAATTACGTCGGAAAATCCAGATTGAATTTAATATTAGAATAAACCGTAAAGTATAAATAGATGATTAATTACAACTAATTCGATGAGTGCAGGAGGAAGTGGAGACAATCAATCGATAATTGACTCCACTATAAGCTACCTCTTGGAGAAGTATAGCGTCACCGGCACGAGGATTGGTTGGCTCATGATATCTTCTATCTTCGTTGATGCTTGGGACCTATATGCTATAACCCTTTTCGGCACTGCCATAGAGAAAGCCTTAGGCGCGTCCCCTGCGCTCTTCGGGCTGGCCGCGGCAGCTACTCAAGGAGGGGCTATCGTAGGGACAGTGAGTGGGGGGTGGCTCACGGATAAGATAGGACGCAGGAAATCATTCCTGCTAACCATGGTAATACTCACTGTCTTCGCTGCGTTACAGGCCTTTTCCACCAACATATACGAACTCATAGGTCTCAGGTTTGGGATACCCGATAGGCATGGATATAGCAGTGGGCTATGCCTATATCATGGAGTATATGCGAAAGGGGGGCAGAGAGGTCATGGGTAACCGCTGGCAAATGGCATTCGCAGCCGGAGACTTAGCGGGAGCGATCGTGGGACTCATTCTGCTTGAACTCCTAGTTCCCCCCTCTGTGGCCTGGAGGCTCGTCCTGGGCCTAGGCGCAGTGTGGGCCCTGATAATACTCTTCCTTAGGATAGGGATACCAGAGAGCGTGATGTGGATGGTGAAGCAGGGTAAATTCAGGGAGGCCAAGAGGTTGGCCGAGAAGACCATGAACGACCCGCTCCCAATGCTGCCAGACACGGACGTCCAAATACCTAAGCCTAAGCTGAGGGAGTTCATAAGGGTGTTACGGAGGGATCCCACGACCTGGAGGATCGCTGTATTTGGTTGGCTCACCAATTGGTGTCAGTCCTATGAAGCTGCTCCATTCGGTCTACTACTGGCTTATTTCCTGTCGTATTATGGAATATCCACGCTCAAGGGGAGCATAGAGTGGACGGCCGTCTTCTACGCCTTCGGACTCCTCTCTGGAGTCGTATGGCCTCAACTACTCCCTAGGTTAGGACACAGGAACTTCCAGATAATAACCTATGGACTGATGGTGATCGCCCTCGTAATAGGGCTTTACTCCGTGCTCTCCCAGAATTACACCGTACTTCTCGCCGAGATACCTTTCTGGGGTTTCGCCCAGTTCGGTCCTGCTCAGAGTGGGATGACGATCTCGTCCATGATAGCTCCTCCAGAATACAGGGGGACTGCCAGTGGTTTCGCTTATCAGTTCGTCAAGTGGCCCTACTTCATAGGCTACATTGTAACGCCGGCGTTAATGGCCTCAGTGGGGAAGTGGATCAACCCGGCTACCGCACTGATCTGGGCAGTGGTAGGATTATTGGGGTCCATATTCCTGCTCCCCAAGGACTTAAAGTTCGGTTACAAGGAGGTAGCTGAGACCGCGAAGGTAAGTTAATTTTTTACTTTTTTAGTTTAGATGCGGTTCAACACTGATCGTGGAGACTGTAATCCCCTTCACTATTCGTAGGGAGTCCTTCAGGTACTGGATCTTTGAATGAAGGTTTAAATCGTTTCTTAGATATTTAAAGAAGTTAAGCTTTGTGGAAACGTCTATACCAAGAACCTACGTAAGACCCGGACAGGGATCCGAGGCCCAAATCGTATGCTTGAGAGGAAAAAGACGATAAAGAGATAGTCAAGGCTCGCTGCAAAGTGGCGAATTATGAATAGCGCTAACATCGTGAAGTTGGAGGACTTGAAGAACCTCATTGAGCACGCGAAGAAACTACCTTTAGAGTTCAGGGGTGAACTCTACTTGATGCCATGTCATCATATACAGTATATGGATTGAGTGGCAGGCCAAGAAGTGCGATCTCCTGGTGGAATGCGTTCCAGCCTTCCATTCTTCAACTCATTGTCCGAAATGCGGGAAAGAGATGAAAGAGGTTGGTCATATTTGGTTCAAGTGTTCCTACGTTTACGAGAACGATCGCGACGTTATTGTTATGACGAACCTAAATGGGAGGGATCTCTGAGCCCCCTCGACTGCCCCTCAATGGGAGGTGTAAGGGCGAATCCATGAGGGGAACTTTCAGGGCGAGGAGTCAGAATGTCCACTTGGACGCATTATGGGATAAAGGCTTTATACGTAGAGTTTAGGAAAACCACCATGGTTGATATTTTGGAAATTGAGGGGCTCACTGTCGCATATATAACGGAGAAGGGACCACTTATCGCCGTTAACGATCTGTCATTCTCAGTGGAGAAAGGGGAAGTCCTTGGAATAGCAGGCGAGTCTGGAAGTGGAAAGAGCACGCTGGCTAATGCAATACTGAGGCTCTTGAGGCCCCCAGCGAAGGTCTTGAGGGGAAAGGTCCTATATGACAGCGGAAGAGATTTGCTGTCACTCCCAGAGGAGGAATTTAGGAAGCTCCGATGGAGGGAAATAAGCTACGTTCCTCAAGGTTCCATGAACTCCCTGAACCCTGTGACCAGGATAAGGGATCAGTTCGCCGATGTAATAAAGTATAATAGACCAGAGCTCTCAAGGAAGGAGATCCATCAACTCATGCTGGACTCCTTGAACAAAGTGAGGTTGAACGGGGAGAGAGTCCTGGACTCTTACCCGCACGAGCTCTCCGGGGGGATGAAACAGAGGGTGGTCATTGCGATGGCTATAAGCCTGAAGCCGAAGGTCATAGTCGCGGATGAGCCCACTACTGCCCTTGATGTGGTGACTCAGAAGGAGATCATCAAGATCCTCAGGAAGCTCAACGAGGAAATGGGGGTCACCATACTGATGGTATCTCATGATATATCCGTCCTAGCCGAAGTCTGCTCCTCGATATTAGTTATGTATGGGGGGAGGGAGATGGAGAAGGCCCCAACACAGGACATCCTTAGATCGCCTAAGCACCCCTACACTATAGGCCTCATATCGAGCATCCCCCGTTTACGTGGGGACAAGGTCATATATTCCATCCCAGGCGAGTCACCTGACCTCAGGAACCCTTCGCCCGGTTGCATCTTCCACCCTAGGTGTAGCTCGAAGTTCTCTCCTTGTCCTATAGAGGAACCTCCCCTTATCAAGCTTCAGGGGAACAGAGAGGTGAGATGCCACCTCTTCGGAGGTAAGGGGAGATGATTCCGATCCTCAAGGGCGAAGGGCTGAGCAAGTACTTCACGGGTAGATCAGGTCTCATCAAGAGGACTATAGTGAAGGCTGTGGAAGACGTCGACTTGACGCTCTTCCCAAAGGAGATCGTATCGGTAGTGGGAGAGAGCGGATCTGGAAAGACTACCCTGGGTAAGATCCTGGCCGGGATATATCCTCCAGACAAGGGGAGGATCTACTTCGAGGGAAAGGAAGTCACAGAGGTTTATAGGTCTGGGAAGAGGAAGGAGATCGCTAAGATGGTCCAGTATGTTTTCCAAGACCCTTTCTCCTCCCTACCTCCTCACAAGAGGGTGGGCAAGGTACTCGAAGACGTTCTCAGGCTCCATGGACTCGCTCGTGATGTGAAGTTGAAGAGGGAGGTGAAGAGAGTACTCGAGATGGTTGGACTCACGCCAGCCGATGAGGTAGCGTCGAAGTTACCTCATGAACTCAGTGGTGGCCAGAGACAGAGGGCCTCAATTGCCAGGGCGCTTGCGGTTAACCCCAAGGTGATCATAGCTGATGAACCTGTGTCCATGCTCGATATGTCGATACGGGCTAGTGTGTTAGAACTGATGAAGAAGCTAAGAGAAGAAGTTGGGATCTCATTGATTTACATCACACATGACCTCACTACGGCTAGGATCGTCTCGGATAGGATATTGGTAATGTATAGGGGGAAAGTGGTCGAAGTCGGAGAAACCGAGAGAGTCATAGGGAACCCCCTCCATCCTTACACTCAACTCTTGGTCAACAGCTTACCCCAGATAGCCAAGGGAGGCACCGGGATAGAGCGAGAGGAGGGAGAGGTTCTACGAACTGATCCCCACACCGACAAGTTCTGTGTGTTCTACCATAGATGTAATTTCGCTAAGGACATATGCTCCAAGGCGGAACCAGTTCTGAGCCAGATCGAGCAAGGACATAGTGTAGCATGTTTCCTTTACTCAGCCGAATCTAAGTGACCTGGTTAACGGGCGACGAGGTTCAAGATCCCTCATCCCATTTTGAACAGCCTTAGGGAATCGATTCACGCTGTTCTCCGAACGAACACTCGATCAGAGGCTTAGGAGCACCGGAGTTCGTTGATTTCTAGAGGGATAAAGAGTTATAAAAGATTGGGGAGTTCGAGGGGGCTATCCACCCTTGCGGGTGTGGTCTTCCGCCCCCAAACTCCCGTTAAGATAAAGGTTAAATTAATGAGATCTAAAAATATTTCTAAATTCTTAAAGTTCTATTTCACGTCTTAACGAGTCTTGATGGACGCTTCGACCCTCTTCTCATACTTCCTCATCACCTTGACTGCCTTCAGCCTTGGGTTAGTGATCTCATCCAAAGCTAGATTTATCAGGACCAATGATATACCCACAAGTCCTATCATGAACCCCGGCGGGAGGAACCACCACCACGCCCCGTAGATCAGTGCCTGCTCGTTCTGGGCCCAGTAGAGCATTGAACCCCAACTGATTACCGACACGTCCCCTAAGCCTAAGAACTCCAAGCTCGCTTCAGTTAGGATCGCTCCTATGGTCGAGAATAGGAAGATGGAGAATACCAATGACGTTATGTTGGGTAAAATGTCCGTCGTTATGACGTAGAGATCGCTGAATCCAATCGACTTGTCAGCTATCACGAAGTCCCTGTTCTTCAGGGAGAGTATCTGCGATCTCAGAACCCTTGCCGGGTAGGGCCAACTTATTATAACTATGGCCAAGATCACTGGGTATATGGAGTGACTCCTTATGTAGGAGGCTATTACTATTAGGAGGGGCAGCGCCGGGATCACCAGGAAAACGTTAATCAACGCGTTGAACGCCTCTCCCCATAGCCTTTTCTCATAGTATCCAGCGATCACTGCCATGACGAGGGAGGTTGCAGTTATGGCTATTCCAGCCGCGAAACCCACGAAGAGTGACACTCTAGAACCTAGAACTAACCAACTGAAAACGTCGTAACCGAAGTAATCCGTCCCCAGTAGGTGCTTCAGGGAAGGGGTTTGATAGGGGGAGAACGACTGATAGGGATTGAATGGGGCTATGTATGGGGCGAAGATCGCCATCAACACCAGGGCAGCTAGTATCCCCAACCCCACCTTTCCCTTGGTAGTGGAGAGGACTTCCCCTATCATGCTTCCCTTAATGCTCTCAACCACATTAGTCCACAGATCACTCATTACTCCCAACCCTTGGATCGAGGACGCCGTAGAGCAGATCGACTATGTAGTTCGTTAGCAGTACCGCCAGCGTAATTATCAGGAATATGCCCTGGATCAAAGGATAATCGTCGTTAAGGACGGCCTGGTATAGCACATAGCCTATCCCCGGGTAGGAGAAGACAACCTCTGTTACTAGTGCTCCTCCGACTATGAGTCCAAGCGAGATGGCGAAACTGGTGAAACTGGGAAGGATGGAGTTCCTCCCTAAGTAGTTGAAGAGGAGTCTGCGCTTGGGGATGCCTGTGGACTCGAAGAAGACCATATAGTCCTCGAAGAGGTTGGTTATAGCTGTGTTCCTAGTCAATAAGAGCCAGCCACCTAGCGAGACTAGGATTAAGGTTAACGCCGGCAAAGTAGCGTGGTAAAGGTAACTCTCAACGAACTGTACGGAGAGTGACGGTATGAGGCTCACTGAGTAAGCTTGACCCACGGGGAAAATCTTATACACGTAACCTAAAACATAGAGCAACCCTAAGGCTATCCAGAAGTAAGGGAACGAGTTTAGGAAGCTGAAAAGGGACGTAGTGAAAGAGTCAGCTACCCCTCCCCTCCTCCAGCCTATAATTAGACCAAGGAAAGTTCCGACCAGGAAAGACAGAACGGTGGAAACTCCCAGGAGCGCTAGGTCCCATGGCAGAGCATACTCTATTATATTGATGACAGGGGACGGGTAGTAGGTGAAGGAGATCCCCAAGTTCCCGGTTAAGGTATTCTTGAGGTACTCGAAGTACTGTATGTAGAGAGGCTGGTTGGAGATACCGAACAGTGCTTCAAATGCCTTTAGGGCCTGTGGAGGAAATACCACACCCTGTGCCAGGTACCTGGCCACTAGAACCTTGGCTGGATTACCCGGCATTAACCTGGGTATTATAAAGGTCAACGTCATTGCAACCCAGATCTCCACGATGAGGTAGAGTGTTTTCCTTATGAAGTAAGTAGACCTCTTCGCCAATGAACCTCACCTAATTACTTAACAGGAACAGGGTAAAATAGGTTTTAAAAAAGGGTCAAGTTAACGCTACTTCCTTCTCGTCAGGAAGAGGACCACCGCGGCTATTACGATCACAATTATCACTATAATGACGACTATTAGTGAAGTGGGAACACCAGACTTGGTGGTTGTGAAAGTTGTTGTAGTCGTGGATGTAGTAGTCGTGGATGTGGTGGAACTGGTGGTTGTGAAAGTTGTTGTAGTCGTGGATGTAGTAGTCGTGGTTGAAGGTATCGAAGGTCCGACGTTAGCTAAATCAGCATACTGTGGCCTTAGGTGGACGTTCTGGAAAATTATACCCATACCCACCTGCATCCAAGGTTCAGATGTAGCGTAGGGGTCAGATGGAGTAGGCCAACCAGTGAAGACCGTATCGTTGAATATGCCAAACGGAACTCTAGATACATCAGGTATCACCGGCATCTCCTCCCCGAATATCTTCTCAATCATGCTCGCATAATAGAGCTGTTGGGTCGTATTGGGAGTAGAGGCCCACTCTTGCAGCAACTGGTTCACGGTTTGGTTGAAGAACCTCTCGTAATCACCCGACGCAGTACTACCAATGGGTGCCGAGAGATTACTATTGAGTAATGAATTATAAGCGTAGAACGGGCTAGGTCCATTCACCACAGTCTCCATGGACATATCGAACTCGCCCGACTGTACGTCGCTTATCCACTGCGGCACGGATACCGACTCTATGTTTACAGTGATACCGATCTTGGCCAAGTCCTCCTTTATCAGTTGCGCTGCCGTAACCCAGTCGGTGAACCCTGCAGGGACGACATAATTGAACTGGACAGTAGTTCCGTTAGGGGATATCAGCTGACCGTTACTTAACTTGAAGCCTAATCCCTCGAGTATCTGAAGGGCCTTGGAAGGATCATAGGTGTAATTGTATTCGCTGGCCACCGTCTGGTTTACCCACTGCGGGAATTCATACTGATTTATCCCTATGGAGAGTACAGGCGGCATATAACCGGACTCGGCTATCTGGTATATGGCAGTGTGGTTTATGGCGTAAGCCAGGGCCACCCTGAACTGTGGAACGTCCATTGGGTACTTCTGGTCGTTAAGCAGGACGTATTGGTATCCTACAACTGGGGGGAACCAGTAGTAGTGGAACTTCGGATCGGGCTGTACCCAAGTCTTGTTGAGATTGGGAGCATACATCGGGACGTAAGCGAACTTCCCAGACAGGAGATCGAGGTAGGCCTGGGTGTTGGAAGGGGCAGCTACTACGACTATGTAGTTGATGTAAGGCTTCCCAGGTACCCAGTAGTATGGGTTCTTAACCAAGATATACTCGTCTGGCGAAAAGTAATAGAGTTTGAAGGGGCCAGTGGCCACAGGGTTGGGATTAGTGTAGGTAACTGGGTTAGAAACGTTGTACCAGGTATGTTCTGGTACTATAGGTACTAGGCATGCAATATAATAGAAGTATGGCACTGCAGGATGCTTAAACGTGAAGATCACGGTATAGTTATTTGGCGCCGAGACGTTATTGAGCACGGACCATACGCCGTATGTATCTAGGGCTGGGTACTTCTTCAGTAAATTGAACGTAAAGACTACATCTCTCGCAGTGAAAGGAACGCCATCGTTCCATTTAACACCCTCTCTTATATTGAAGACTAACGTAGTGGAATTGGTGAAGTTCCAGCTAGTAGCCAAGAGTCCGTTAAGAGTATCATTGGCGTTGTTCCAGTAAACTAGGGTCTGATAAAGTAGACCTATAGTGGCTGGATCGACGGCTGTAGGAGAGAAGGGATTGAAGTTTTGGGACCAAGGTCCGATACCTCCACCGCTTATGTATACTGTTCCGCCATACACCACGTTTGAACTCTGCGAACTTGGAGTTAAGGTAAATCCTCCTAACATTACGGTAAGAGCGGTTAGGACTAAGAGTAGTAGACTAGAAGTTTTACTCCATTTCAAGGTATTCACCATGCTGCCGTTATTTCGCGCTCCGCTTCGTTAAATACTTTATGGTAGAACACCGTGTATACAATTCCCAAGGGGAGTTTATTGCAGTCAGTGAGGGGTTAAGGGGTAGAAAGCCTCACCAAGGAGACGGACAGCCCCTTACAGATTTCGTTATCCCTCTGCTAAGAATTGTTCATTCACTATGCTAACCACATCCCTCCCCAGCTCGATTAGGGAAATGGGACTATGGAGGGTCAACCAATATCTCCCTAATCGTATGACGAATTCTCTCTTCGGGGTCCGGAGTCAGATGAGTGGAGTTCTGGCACCCTCTATTGCCCACCAAATGAGGGATGCAACCCCTTGCGGTGGGAACCATGAACCTCTGGAACCCTTCAGGGCGGGGAAACGTCAGCTAGAGTTGTCTTTATGTCCTAGCTTTTGGACAACTGGAGAATCCTCGTGTAAATTATTGCCTTCTCTCCCTTCCAAGCGCTTCTGACCTCGTTGTAAGGTAGTATACTTCCTCCCTCCTTGTGACTATTCTGTTCTTCCAAGATCCTAGCTTATGGCAGTGTAGTCGGGAAATCCGTTTGTCCCTACACTCTCATTCCGATCATCTTACGTTCATTTCACGTTCATTCACGATCGAGTATGAGGACTCAGCCCTCAGCTGCCCAATCCAAGGACGGGTCGTGGGACCTGAGCCCAAGGGTGGAGGGCTCCACAGGCTCTAAGTCCCCACCCCGCGGGTAGGGAAACGGATACGAGGGTGCGTGGCTGATGGAGCAGGGTGTACTTCATGGACCCTCGCCTCAACCGAGGCGCTGTGGCGCTCACCCCGTCCATGGGTACCGTTGTTATTACAGGGAAGTGCTATTTAAACCCTGGGGGCTATCCATCCCCGCCTCACGAGGTTTTCCGCCCCCAAACTCCTCTTTTATAAAATTATTTTTATGAATTTGAAAAAGAGTTCAGATCATGGTGAGCTGATCGTCCACTAGATGTGGGTCATACCCAAAAGGTGGGAATAGATCAGAGAAGGGGAAAAGGATCACAGTTAAGTTGTTGGATTTAGGCCCCCCGATCTATCTATTTACTTATCAATGAATAATGAACCAGGTACTATGTCCATTACTTGTATTAGGAAATGGGCGGAGTAACAGAGATGAATCGCTCGGGGTCTAGTTTCTGCACTCTGTCCGATGGGACTGACCCTTATTATTATAGTACCATTTTACCATTACCATTATTAATAGTACCCGTATCGATTTTCCTCAGGTCCCTGGAGGGAAAAGACGTAAGGTGTAAGCCCTATCCAGATAAGGATCGTTAGAAGACATCAGCCATCCCTTTCCTTGCTCCACCATAGGTGATCGAGAGCTGAGTCCATACGTCTGAGCATGATTGGATACGAAATGAGTAGAAATGGAAGCATAGGCACAAACAGATTGTAATGTCTTTATGTTACTTTCAAAGTACTATGTACTATTAATCGCTTTTAAACACCATCTGACAGTATGTCCAACAATTTCGCTTTTTTGTATTTTTAAGTCGGGCGGTAAGTCTCCGTTCGTGAGAGAGCGTGAGCCCTAAGCTCCAGAGGCCCACCGCCCTCCTCACTGTTGTATTATCTCAAAAATTTCCCCACGCCTCCGCGTGGAGGAGATCGCTTCAGCAGTAGCGCCACATTACCTGGGCCACAGCCCCAGGAACACCAGGTTGCCCAAGAGCACCCATTGGAGGGCGTTGGCCAGGGCGACTCCACCGTTCGAGCTGCGAATACGCGGTGGACGAGAGGGGAGTCAGGCTCGTCCACGGTATGCTTTACTGGTTTTGGGTGGTCAGGGACCTGAACACTGGGAGGGTGGTGGCAGTGAGGTTGAGCGAGACTAGGACTGGGTTGGACGTGATGGCGTTGTTCCAGGGGGGTGTTGGTCGGGGAGGAGGTCCTCCACGACGGAGGACCTCGGCATTCCTTCGAACCTCGGAGTTCCTCACAGTCAAGTTCGGGAGGAGGTCGAACAGGCCTTCAGGACGTTTAAACACCTCTGGAATGGACGGGCACTTCCCTTGGAACGCGAGGGGAGTGTGTCTGGATAAAGGCCTTCGTGAATGTATATAATCTACAAGGTGAGTGAAATTGAGTGTGTCGAGAGTGTCGATATTAAGCTGAATCATAGGGTTAGGGCGTTCCCCTTGAGAGTATGGCGTTATTCCCCCTTTGCGAACCATTCTCATTGGCTAGAAGAAAATTTCGTAGCTCAGTGCCGACACTATCGACACACTCACCACCTGACGTGGGTATCTTAATATATATCTTTGTTATTCTCCACCCACTAACTCCAACTGATGACGGGCCCTGCCCAGGAGGCTTGGGTGATAAAGCGGATGGGAGGGTTGCATTCTCCTCCACTGACCCCAAGGAGTTGAGGGCGACCCTGTGTGTTCCTTCAAGAGGTCGTGCGGAATTGGAAGTGAAAGCAAGGAGAAGTTATGCCATGGACAAATACAAGGGGTTCGATTGAAGAGTCTAAGAGATCTTCGTCTCAGAATTCGACTTTCCTCGATTCAGTCAATCTAATTCTGCTAGATTTCACCACTACTCTGGATCAGTATACCCTCTTGGGCACATCTCTTCTGGCGAAGCTGTAGAGGGCTATGGCCGAGGCAACGGAGGAGTAAACCAGGATCGACGCAATAGCCTGCATTGCGCTCCCGAAACCAAGAGGGAAGAGGGAGAGGGCCTCCACTATTAGGTAGACCCCTGGAATTGCGCTGGAGACTATGAAGGGTAGTTGGCTCGCTCCCCAGGTGGGTAGGTAGAGGGTGACGTATTCGAGGGACGTCATCCCCACCAGCTGGGAAAGGAACACCACCAGGATGGACACTATGAGGGATCCCACCAGGAAGGAGCTGGAGGCCAGGAAGGAAATACTACTCCTCCTGCTCAGCTCTCCCACGAGGAACGAGATCGTGAAGAAGGTGAGAGAGGAGAACACCACCGTTCCGACCACCTCAGGTAAATAGTTCAGTTCCCTTTGTGTACCGAAGAGGAGGAAGGAGAGGCTCAAGGCCAGCACGACCATGAGGGCGTAAACTGAAACAAGGAGCAGGAAGCCTCCCAGGAACTTCCCCAGGAGGAACTCCCCCCGGCCTATGGGCTTGGTGAGGAAGAAGTCTACAGTCCCCTGCTCATATTCCTCGGCCATGGACCCGGAGGCTATGGAGATGGCGATGAAGTGGATGAGTAGGCTCTGGGGTAAGAGGACTCCCAGGAGCCAGAGGTACGGCTTCAAAGGGACTAAGACCCTGTCGAACCTGGGGCCGTGGGCCTGGGTCAAAAGTACGTAGGACCCCACCTCGAAGAACACTGTGATCAGCACCAAAGTGATCACCTTCCTCCTGGCCACAGCCCTTCTCACCTCGTATCTCACCACGTTCCACACGTTCAAGCCCTCACCGCCTCCTCATATGCCTCCTCCAGGTCCTGGTCCAGGTAGAACCCCCTGACTCTCACTCCCCTCTCCACCACATCGCGGAGGAATTCCTCCCTCCTGTCCTCCTTGAGGGAGACAATAGCTTTCCCCGCTCCCGACTTCAGGACCTCCCCCCACTCTCCCTCCTTCACTAGCTGGGTTAAAGGCTCGAGGTCCTCCGTCTCGACCACTACCCTGATCCCCAGGAACCTCTTAGCCATTTCCTCGGGGGAACCTCTGAACGTGATCCCACCCCTGTTCATAACGTAGACTTCATCCGACATCCTCCTGACCTCGTCCATGTCGTGGGAGGTCATGAGTATACACGTGCCCGAGGCCCTCACCTCATACAGGATCCTCCTTATCTTCGCAGTCACTAAGGGATCAGTGCCCAGGTAGGGTTCGTCCATGATCAGGACCTCGGGCTCTGCAAGCAGGCCTTCAGCAATGGCTATCCTCTGCACCGTGCCCTTGCTGCACTTAGCGATCCTGGTCCTCCAGATGCCTCCTAGGTCCAGAAGGTCCCTCACCCTGTTTATTTCCTCCCTCCCCACGCTCTTCATCCTTGCCGAGAGTTCAAGGAATTTCTCCACTGTCAGGAAAGAGGGTAAGTTGGGGATCTCCTGGACGTACCCCACCTTCTTGAGCACCCTCTTCTCCTCAAAGGGATCCTCCCCTAGAACTCTCACTTCCCCCCTGTCAGGGAAGATTAAGGCGAGGGATATCCTGAGGGTGGTGGTCTTCCCCGCACCGTTTGGACCAAGGATTGAGGTGATCCTACCAGCCGAAGCCGTTAGGCTCACCCCCCTTAGGATAGGTCTGCGATCGTAGGTCTTGACCAAGTCCTTGAGCGAAACGGACTCCACAATCCAAGCGGCTCTCCCAGTTTTTTAGGATTTGCACTAAATCCTCACTGGGAGGTCCGTTCCCATGAAGGTCTTAGGGTGGGGCTTAGCACGTGTGGAGTTGGAGCCCCCATCCTGTTTATGGTGATCCCTCAGAGGGGGCTAGAGTCTTAGTTGGGAAATGTTCACTGGATGATCCAAACATCACGCAGATCGCACAGTCCTTCAGGTCTAGATCACTTAAGCCCTCCCAAGAGGGAGATGGGTAAGGATTATGCAGTATAACGTGGTTGTAACCTTGGGAGTATACAGTTCACGTGACATCGAGGTAACTGCGTGGGTATATTGATCTTTCCACGGTGAAGTTAAAGGCCATGGACACCCCAGAACCTTCCTTTGCCTGCGGTTAGGGGGAGTGGAATGTCCAGTTCCATCCTGACCTCCTCTCCACCTTAGAGAGGAGGTTTATTATTACTTTACTATAAAATGATTTAATCTTTTTTAAATTTATTTTATATTTCGTATTCCCAGAGGTACTGCACCATAACCGTATTGAGCGAGTGAGGTCTTCAGATTTCATACTTGTTGGAATAATTCATGCGGAATAAGGTCGTCTTGCTCAGCTGCTACACATGGTCGCACTCCTGGGGAACAAAGTTTAATTTGGGGCAACCAGTTATCTAGGAGATGGTAAAGGAGTGTCCCAACTGCGGCTACGGCAACCCTGCGGAGGCTAAGTTCTGTATTAAGTGTGGGACATCCCTTTCTTTACTCATCCCCCACCTGCGCTGCCCCAGGTGCGGGAAGTTGAATCCGCCCGAGGCCAACTTCTGCATGGAGTGTGGGACGGACTTGAGGTCAACTGTTAAGCCCCATCCTCACCACGTCCACCTAAACCCCTCCACCCTCCACCCTTGGGTTCAGGGCACAGCGAACATAGCCTTCCTCCTCATGCCCTCCTTCTTCCTCCTCTCCTCCTCAGGCCTCATACTTGCTTACATCCACGTTCTCACCAGGTCACTCGCGTTACCAGGTGCCGTCGTAGCGGGAAGCGTTCTCATGATCCTAGTCTCGATCCTCTACCTCCTCCTCTCCCCCCTCTCCCTCTCCTTCAGGGGAGGATTAAACAGGGAGAGGATCAGGACTGCAGTAACCCTGGTCTCAGTGGGTTACGTGGTCTCAGGGGTGGCTTACGTCCTAGTGGCCATAGGGCTGGGTCTGCCCTTGGCTGGAGGCGTGCTGGACGCGGTGGGAGGGATCCTTCTCTTCCTGGGCTTCCTCAGCCTTTACTCGAGGAACTTCTTCCCTCACCTCCCCGGGATCTTAACCTCCCTGGTGGGGCTAATACTAATCTACACCGCCTTCTCCAATCTCAGCAGACCCGCTGTCGAGTCTCAATTTCCAGCCCTGGGTAACTTCGGCTTAGGATTCCTGGGCTCAGACCTGGGCCTTCCCTCAGCCATACTGTTGGTCATATGGTTCCTAGTGACCATGATCGTTCCCCACCTCAGGGATCAATTCTCCTGGATCTCCTTGGTTTTCTACGCCTCTGTTTCAATGATCTTTACCGCAGGGATCGTTAGCTTGGGTTACGCTCTCCTCCAGACATATGCCCGTCCAATCCCCCTGTCTCCTTCCTCCCTGATCTCAGTTGTTTCATCTTACGTCCTGGCAATCTCAGGGGCAGTAGCTGTGGTGGGAGGTCTAATGGGGGTGGTGGGCTCCCTGCTGTGGCTATTATATATTGTATCAGTGAGGTTCATGAGGGTCTAGACCAGGAGGAGAGGATGGAGGGCAAGATCCTGGAGAAGAGGTCGGCGCACTCCCTCAGCTCCCTTCCCATTTTCTCCGAGATCAGTTGAGGCTCAGGGGACTTATACAGGTACCTAGGCCTTCCCCCTTGCTCTGCTGCTCCTTGACTCTCTCCGCCAACCCAACCGATATGAGCTTGTTGAGGCTTCTGTTCACCGAAGCTTTGCTCAGGCTCAGGGCCTTGGCTATGTCGTCCTCCCTCTTGGCTTCGGTGGACGAGAGGACCTTGAGGATCAGGACGTCGGTCTCAGTTAAGTCGTAGCAGAACTTCAATGCCTCCATGACGTCTACCTCCCTCCCCGAGGGAAGCCTAACCCTATTCCCAGTGGTATCACGTAATTCCATAAAGTCGATTTGAATGTTGTTTTATAAATCTTTCGATTATTGTTATTAAGATATCTTAATCTCATTGCCTATCCCTCGGTCAGAGTTGAGAAAGGCATATATTCCTCCAGGCGTAGGGTGAGCATGGAGTTCCAATTCGATCCCCTCAATCCATTTCCGTTCTACTCATACATGAGGAGGAACAGACCCGTCTTCAGGGACGACACGGGGTTGTGGCACGTGTTCAGGTATGAGGACGTGAGGAAGGTCCTCTGGGACTGGCCCAAGTTCTCCTCTGAATTCGATGTGGGAGAGGGCAACGTGATAAGCGGGACCATAATAAACCTGGATCCGCCGAAGCACGATAGGCTCAGGGCTCTCGTTGCCGATCCCTTCTCCCCAGAGAAGGTAGGGAAGTTGGAGCCCAAGATCAGGGCCATAGTGGAGGAGCTTCTCCTCAGGGCCAAGGATCGGGGGGAAATGGACGTGATCAGGGACCTGGCCATTCCCCTCCCTGTCATGGTCATAGCGGACATGTTGGGCCTCCCAAGGGAGGACATGTGGAAGTTCAAGGAGTGGACCGACAACTTGGTGGGGGTCGGGAACAGAGGTTGGGAGGTAATTGGGGAGCTCCTCCAGTACCTGGAGGGGATAGTCAGGGAGAGGCGGGTTTCCCCAAAGGGAGATCTTGTGTCCATCCTCCTCGGGTCCACAGTGGATGGGGACAAGCTCAACGAGAGGGAGCTCCTGGGCTTCACCGTCCTACTGCTCATAGCGGGGAACGAGACCACCACTAACCTCATAGGCAATGCAGTCCTCACCATACTGGAGAGGCCTGGGCTGACCAAGACCCTCAGGGAGAGGCCCGAGCTCATGACCACTGCAGTGGAGGAGTTCCTGAGGTTCAGGTCCCCAGTGCAGGCCATGTTCAGGGCCGTGAAGGAGGACGTGGAGATCTCTGGCTCCAGGATGGGGAAGGGGGACCAGGTATTAGCGTGGATAGGTTCAGCGAATAGAGACGAAGAGAAGTTCCCAAACCCTGATGAGTTCATAGCTGACAGGAAGCCCAACCCCCACCTAGCCTTCGGTACAGGAGTCCACACTTGCCTTGGCGCTCCCCTGGCGAGGCTAGAGGGCAGGATCGCCCTGAGCTCCCTGCTTCAGTCCTTCCCTAACATGAGGTTGAAGGAGGAGAGAGTTGAACCCCTGGGGAATGGGATTTTCTACGGTCTCAAGAGGCTCAATGTGATCCTAGGGTAGATGAACTTCACGTTAGGGATGAGCCGGTGGGCTGAGTCCTTTCCCCACGTTAACACCCCTTTTATTTCCAGGTCCCTGAGGGAAGGTGAAACCCCGTGTGGATCCTGCCGAAAACTTGAGGGACTTGAGCAGCGTTCTTTGCAGGTTCTATACCCTGTCTACCGTGAGGGCTGAGTTTACACTCTTTCGCAATCGGGTGTTAAATGTTTGGAATGGAAGTGTGGGGACGAATGGGGAGGTTCTCATGCCTCGACACTCTCTGGATATGTGAGGGAACTCTTAACTGTATTGCTTAAAACTCTCTTGGCTTCTTCGTCTATCTTCAAGGAATTCCCTATTATTGTATTCATGTTTTCGAAATCAATTTCTCTTATTTTTCAGAAGGTATGGGTATTGCAAGGTAATCTTCCTCCAGAAACCTGGTCCAGGTCTCGGAGATTCTCCTGCTAAAGGTTTTCGATATCATTTTCATGGTTTGAAGAATTATACCACGCAGCTAGTAAGGGGTTATCTTCTTGGGGGTCTGGGGAGGGGGGGCGTAAGACCCCTTCCGTGAGGGAGGGATGTTTCCCAAATTTAAACAACACCCCCCTCAGATACATTCCAGTGACAGTCATGGGCGGAGTAGACGTCACAGCGCCTAAGGAGGGTCCGTGAGGTGCGCCTCTGCCCGCACGGGTGTCCGTCTGGGCTGGGACGGTTGAGCCTGTGGATCCCTCCGCCCTTGGGCGAGGTGGGGTAATGAACCAGGAAGTCCCTCCGCGAGGGCAGGGTAGTTCACAGCTGAATGCGACAGCGTGGTCGTTGTAAAAGCCCTTTCACACTAGTTTAGATGAACCTCAATAACTCTGTTAACCGAAGGTACCTCGGGTGAGAGCTGTGTTAGGGAACCTCTGTATAGGTCCACTAGGTAAACGGACTCATTGGCGTAAACCGCCCTCCTTTCGTCCACACACTTAACACTGGTCTGACCGAAGGTGGGCCTGGGGAGGGGGTAGGGAAGGCTCTCCCAGGTTAGTCCGAAGTCCCTCGAGATCATCAGAGGGATGGATCTCATGACTTGACCCAGGATCAGATCTCCACATTGCTCCAAGGCGTGGAAGTAGCCTCTGGAGCTCGGGGAGAGGGAAAAGGACTTCAAGTCCTCAGAGGTGTAAACGCCTGAGGCTGTGGCGATCAGGAGCCGCGAACCTGTGTAGAGCAGGTTGTGCTGATCCTCCCGGAAGCCAGAGGGGCTCAGGGAGCGAACAGACTTTCCCACCAGGAGGTCTCCTTCCTCCACTGAGGCGAAAACCATTTCCCCCACTTGGACCAGGTCAGTCACGTGCGCCGGGCCGTGTGGGAAGTGCCACCCCCTCTCTGAGGCAGTTCCCGTGTAATCCCCCAAGATCTCCCCCTTCGAGGAGAAGAGCCTTGGACCCTCCACGGAAGCCACGATCTGATTGTCGACCTCCTTGACCCTCCAACACGACCCCTCCACTATCTTCATTCCCTTGTCGACCTCCACAACCCCTTCTTCGGTGCACACTAAGGTCCAATCCTCTCGAATCAGGGCGTCCATTATCGACGCTCCCCTACAGCAGATCCTCTTGGTCCCCCTATCTGAGACCTCCAGTAGGCCGTCATCAGTCGCTAACACAACCCTAAAGGCCATAAGTGGATCTATGATCCTGAGTTTAAACGTGTTGTCCTTAGAAGTAGGGCTTCGCGGTCTTCCTCAATCCCTATCCCAGGGAACCCCACGACTTTTGAGCTACTCAGTCCTGAAGGGCAGGGCTTCCCGCTTCACAGCCCCGCCTCGCCCAAGGGCGCAGCTCCACAGGCGCAACGGGCCGCTCCGGCCCTGAAGGGGTTGGATCGATGTCGCCCGCGAGGGCCGTCGATGGGGCGGAGGCGCGCCTCATGGACCCTCGCTTAGGAGCCTCGGTGACGCTTGTCCCGTCCGTGAGTGTCACTGAGAGGACGCATAGCAAACTGGTACTTAAACTTTGTTACAAAGTGGGTGAGTGTGTCCAACAATTTCACTCACCTGATTGTAATAGGTTATACGAGATCACGAAGGCCCTTATCCACGTTAACACGCTCCGTTCATTGGCGTTCCAGGGGAAGTGCTCGTCCATTCCAGAGAAGCGGTGCTTGAAAGACCTGAACACCTGTTCCACCAAGTTCCTCCTCCCGAACGTTTCGCGTTGGTGGGGAATTCCAATTGAAAGTATGTTGTACCAACTCCGTCGTGGAGGACCTCCTCCACGTCCTTGAACACCCGGTCTTGAAAGATCGCCACCACGTCCAGTCCTGGTCTCGGTCAACCTAACCGCAACTATCCTGTGTTGAGGTCCCTCACAGCCCAGAACCAGTATGGCACACCGTGAACCAGCCTAACGCCTGTCTCGTCAGCGTACTCACCGCTCGAGGGGTGAAGTGGCCCTTGACAGCACCCTCCAGTAGTAGTGGAGGGTGCCCTTTGGCAGTTTAGCGTTCCTGAGGCTATGGCCGAGGTAATATGAAGCTAGGGAGAAGGCGATCTCCTCCACGCTGTGGAAGCGTGGAGAAATTTTTAAGTGAGGGAACACGACGTCAACGATCAGGGCGGTGAGCCTCCGTAGCTTGGAAGTCATGGATGCTCACAAACGGAGACCCACCGCCCACCTTAAATATTATACAAGCAAGTGAAATTGTGGGACACACTCCTTGACCACCAACCTTGATTCCCTCATCCTCCACTTTGCATACTCCTTTTTCGTGGACAACCCATGATTGAAAGCCCACCGACGCTAGCAATCCTAACAGTCATCCTCTCTAAGTCAACATTATAACTTGCTTTAGGAGTTAACCACGCCGTAGGTCTGTAGACTCTAGGGAAACGCCCCCTCCTCGGGTTGTTGTACCAACCCTTGTACACTGAGAGGGCATCACGGTAGCAGTCCTCAGCGACCTTTGAGGGTGGATTATACTCCCCCCTTAACCTCGTGTATAGCCCTTGACTTTTCCTAACACTCCCTTCTCTTTTGGGTTTGGGACGTTCTCCTTCAACCAAAATAGGGTGAAACGGAGTGCCCTCACGTAGTTATTAACGAGGACTAGGAGGGGTTCGGAGAGGGCGATCTCCATGGAAACAGGCGCTGATCGCTTTAACCCTCCTAACCATTAAGGAAATTTAAAAAAAGAAGTATTTAAATTGGGGGCCATCCACCCCCGCCCTGAGGCTTTCCGCCCCCTCAACCCCCTTTTTTGTAACATCCTGCTTCGCGAGACTTCACGGGGAGTCGGAATTTCACGGAGTTTCACGATACTCGAAGTAGAGCCTAGTCCCCATACCCCCTATTCACTCCCCGCGCCATCTACTAGCCGTTCACTAGGCTGGCTCTCCGAGAGGACGAGGGGAGTCCCACAGGGAGTCTCCTTCCACCTGGCGTCTCCCGCGGACTTCGCGGCGAACCCTCGCCCCAAGGGTAACCGCGAAAGCAGGACTCGCCTACCGCGTCGGATTATCTGGAGCGTTAAATGAGTTTAGGGATGTTAAACTACCTCAAGCGATCGACTTGCTTATTAACGGAAAGCACTAACGGCAGCGTCTTAGCTGCGATTCAGGAGTTGCCTGTTTACCCGTAGCGTGACTTCCTCCTACTTTCCATCGCTTTAAACTCCCCCACGGACGCCATGGGAGATCACACGGAGTTCCCCCTTAACTCATTGGAGGTGGTCTGGGGAACTCCCTGCCCTCCCGTCCGACTCCTCGAAGCCGAACCTCGCGAGCGGACATCCAATACTTCTTAGCTTTGCTGCTCAATCTAATACTGAACACGTAAGGTATTTCATTAGGTAGAAGTCCCTTATGAGGACTGGCCCTGGGAGAGATCTACCGAAAACGGGGAAGTCCTCGTGTCTTCCGAAACCCTTGAGGAAAATGGGGGCATCGTTGAGGATCAGTTTCCCCTCGTACACACGAAAGGACCTAAAACCTATTCTCTCCTCTACGCTATCTACCTCCTTACCTCCATTCAGGAGGGAAACCCGCAGGGTCTAGGGCGAAGTTCCAGAAGCCAGTTAAGTCAACTTTAGTCCTCTTCGGTGTTCTCATAGGCCTGGCTTCACTCTGACGAAAAAACCTTACTAGTGTGGATCAGGGCGTGAACGCTAAGCTGAGTAAAGGAGAACTGAGTCGGCTGAATTCGGATTGAATCATGGCCTAATCGACCTTAATGGCGTTCCCCTTCCAGGGGAAGTCCTAATTGGACTAGGGGAGTGGGACTTACGTAGCGATCCTCGCTGAGGGCTCGAGGTTATCAGGCGTGGAGGAAGTCAAGCCGTTTTAGGGAATAGATAGTTGACTTCCATAAACGCCTCAACCACCTGGGCATAGGGCACGTCCTCCAGGTCCACTAAGCCGTAGTTTGAGTCCTCGGCGTCGGGTCTCCTCCCTTCCCTGGGCTCATCCATATACTCCCACCAAAGGTAACCCAGGAAATGATCCAGTTCCAGCATGTGTGTGATCCAGGACTTTACGTACTCCCCCCTCTCCCCCTGTGAACCCACCACGATCCCCGCTCCCCTGGTATTGGGCATGCCAGGGCCCCTGAATGAGAACTCTGAGAGGAGCGTGGGTCTCCCCGTGAGTCTATTCACCTTGGAGAAGTATGCCAGGGGAGGGTTCTCGCCGTAATAGTTGTTGGAGATCACGTCGAAGGGGCTGAAGGAGGCTAGAACGTCCCTGGCGTTCTCCCCTGCGAACCTGGCACCTAGGACGAGGTGACCAGGATCTGCTTCCCTCACTGCCCCCACGCAGACCTCGGCGTACCTCTTGGCGACTTGGAGAGCGAAGCCCACCTTGACCTCCCTAAGGGAGTTCCTGGTCTCGAGGACTTGGAACTCGCTGGCCGTGTAGTCCAGGAGATCCTCTAGGGAGGTGAGCTTAGTCCCGAACTTAGCGTTGAAGTCTCTCACCTCGAATTGCTTCCCCAGGAAATCGATCAGCGCCCTCTTCCCTGGTTCCTGTGGGGTCATATCGGCGAACTCGTAGAATATCACGTCCACGTTGAAGTCCACCTCGTTGTCAGTGAAGTAGCCCACTAGGTTGGGATCCCCCCTCCTGCCCTCCCTCCTGGCCACTTCCCTCGCTACTCTGGCGAATTCCTGGTCGTAGACGTCGGGGAAAGTCCTGAAGGGCTGCCAGAGCACGTCAGGTTCCCTGGCCAGCCTGAGCCTCCTCCTGGCCAAAACTCCTCCCTTTGACCAGTAGTAGTTAGGGGTGATGTGGAGGTTGAGTGTGTAGGGGAGACCCAACTCCGGGTCAGACCAGGCGCCCAAGGTGTTGAAACCCCATTCCCTCAATCTCCTCCTGACTTCCTTCCTCCACTGCTCCACTGAGCCGTATTTGGCCTTGACGCCCTCCGTGTAGGGCGATCCCCCAGTAACTGAAAGGTCCCCGTTGAATCTCACGTAGTTCACCCCCCTCACCAGGAATGCATTGCCATCGGGATCGGCCATGTAGAACCTGCCTCCGTCCCTAACTATCCTGAAACTACTGGAGCTCCCGAAGTTCAACCCCTTATATCCCCCGAAATCGTCTAGGTCCTCAGGCGAGATCCTAAGGAGCACGGATCACCTGTGTAAGGGCTCTATTTAAGGTTCGCTCTCTTAGGACCTAAGAGTTCTTTACGACTACAGATCTGCACTGGAACTGGAAATGGAAGTATGGATTTCCTGTGCCTGTTTCAAGATCTCTATCTATTCTTCATTTAAACTCTCAAATTGAGCGGGATTCTATCTTGTTTTTAAATAAATCAGAGAATAGAGAAATCAATTATACTTTAAATAAAAATGTCTCACTGGTGCCCGAAGACCGGTTTGGGCCTGTATGGTTCCTCCAGGTACTTGACCTCCTCCTGGGTCAGGTTCACCTCAGTGGCCCCAACTGCCTCATCCACGTGCTCCGGCTTCGTCGTTCCTATT